>Ga0181400_1000396_pt1 | contig 18817 bp, 18 predicted proteins | sample 23SPOviralmetaG_FD_130129 | JGI IMG/M metagenome (GOLD analysis project Ga0181400, IMG submission 130129) | Marine viral communities from the oligotrophic San Pedro Time Series (SPOT) site, San Pedro Channel, CA, USA - 23 SPOT_SRF_2011-06-22 | ecosystem: Environmental > Aquatic > Marine > Strait...
AGTAGGCTCTTGGCGAACATTGTTAATGAATAAGTCAATACTCTCTGCGCTTGATACAGGATGTGTAAGCGTTAGGCTTGTGCCTGTTGCACCAGTTAAGTCCTGTTTAGCAGGGATGCTACTGTACCCTTGTACAGCTTGATTACCTACATAACCCATCAGTTACTCCTATGTACTGATTGCGTCAACAGCCGATACCCATACATCAACAGATGATGCTGTATCTGACTGCACATAAAGCCTGTCACCTGATTGAACTACAATCTTTGCACCACCATCCATTATCTGCAAAGCACCGCCAGCCGCTATAGGCGCACCTTTGACAAGGTAAATATTGTTAGTGCCATCATTAATGTACACATCAACATTCACCGCATTAGTGGTAACGTTAGTGCAGTGAATACCAACCAACGTGTCAAAGCTGTCAAAGTTTGCACCGTCTGGTATATCTGCCGCCGCAGTACCTACTGCGTTTAATGTGTAACGTCTAAAGTTCTGTGCCATTGTTTATCTCCAAACTATAGGGCAATACTCATTGCGATCGAAAAGCCAGCCGTGGCAAAGCCAGTTGTGCTTGTAACAACATCATCCCATGACGCACCGTCATAAACCCTCATTACGTTTGATGTTGTGTTAAAATAAAGATCGCCAGCTTCTAATGCTGAACCATCTGGGTCTGTCGTAGGGTCTGATGATTGTGGGCCATGATATTTATTATCAAAGTCAGAAGCACTTGCGGCGGCTTGCTCTGCCCAATACTTTGCAGAATAAAGACTACCTGATACTGCTGTATTAGATGAGTATGAGCCACCACCACCTAACGCCCACTGCTTTGCAGAACCGTTAGTGTTACCAGCTTGTGAGCCAATAGCGTATTCTTTTGCTGAGAACTCTGTGCCATCACAAGTGTTAGTGGTATCTGTTGCCCATTCTTTTGCAGAGCCAGAACCAGATGAATCTGTTACACCAGTGCCACCTGTTGCCCATGCTTTAGATGAGTAGCCAGTGCCTGCTACAATACCATTGGTTTTAGTAGCCCACTCTTCAGCTTCATCCTCGCTTCCCTGAGCATCTGTAGCACTAGAGGCCGATGCAGTGGCACTTGCCGCACTAGCAGTTGCACTTGTTGCACTTGCTGTAGCACTTGTTGCGGCATTAGTGGCTGATGTTGCCGCAGATACGGCATCTACAACCAATGTAAAATGAGCTGTATCTGTAAGCAAATCGCCTATAGCAGAGTCGGCAATACAAATATACACATTGTTTAACTGTGCAGTAGTGCTGGACTTAACCAAGTCATGTTTAACGTATGCGGCTGTAGTTGATGTTGTGTCTGTTCCTTGGAATGTACCAATAGTAGTAGTAACCGTAACAGCACCGTTAGCATCAAACGATAGAAACTTGTTCGCTCTGCTTGCTGATGAAGGTAAGGTAATTGAGGAAGCGGTATCAGAATCTGACAGCTTCATTGTACGGCTAATCTTAGTTTCCAACTCTTGCTCAATAGCAATAATTTTATCTAAGTCAGTGTTTAATGCTGAGATATTAAAAGGGCCTGACGTTGGAAAGTCAGTAGTTCTAGCTACAGGAATATCTCTAAATACAGTAAAAGTATCAGTTCCCGAGCCATAAGTATCACCAAGAGTGATATATCCACCAGAAAATCCATCATCTACAGCAGTTCCTACAACAGCAAAAGTTCCAGTGCCTGTACCTCTAGACAGTGAGGTATCTACACCAGCCGCAGTTGTAAAAATAACATTAATGTCATCTAAATCAAAGAATGGAAAATCAATCGTTAACTGCGTTGTGTTGGCAGTTACCGCTTGGGTATATTGAACTCTAGCGTCATTGTCTGCAATTTGTATAGTAGCCATACTCTATCTATTCCTTATTCATGTTTTCCTGTCTATTCACATTACCTTCCCCAAAAACTCCATCATATATTGGGTCTAAGTAAAATAAATTGCCTGTTGGAAAGAAAAACCTAGAGTTTCTTAGGGTTTTTTCATCTGCATTAAATGTAATAACATCAGATGCAACATCTGCCATGTTAATTAAATTACTTGCTGTAGGCCCTGCAACTGCACCAGCCTTCGCACCAAAAGGCATTTGGTACTGCGGTTGATCAGTAAAGAAAGGACGCATACCTAATTTATGGTCGCTAATTTTTTCTATAGCATTATTAACATCTGTAAACCATCCACCTATGCCAGACCTGTCAATTGCATTTATTAGCTTTGTTCCAACATCTTCATCAGAATTTATACCATACTGTAATCTTTTGACTTCATTTATAATCCCAGCTAAACCTACAATTAAAAATGCACCCTGCCAAAAAGCACCATCTTTCTCTTGCAAGCCAGCAGTAAGCATTCTTACCATAGCCCCCTGACCATAAGATTTAAACTGAGTAAGCATTGAGCCAAACTCAGTAGATGTCCACAAAGCTCTGTCACCAGCCCCAGGTGTTATGATTATACGCTCTACGTTTTGATTTAAAGCGTTTCTAAACTTCAATCTCATTGTGGCATCAGTCCATGCTTCTGACTCAGGCAACCATTCTTTGCCTTCTTGTTTACCAAACTGACGTATTTGCTGTTGCATACGCATGTGGTCTTGCTGGCCAATGCCATTCTTTAAAAACTTTTCTTGGTCTGCTTTTGTTAATTTTGACCAAGGTTTCATTAAACCTTCAGTCATTCTTAACATTGTCATGTTACCAGCCATTTCTTTAAGTGCCTGATTCCATATATTCAAACCATTAAACAAAAAGAACATGCCAGTTGCTTGATTTAGTTTTCTCTCAATAGTGTATCTTGAGCCAAACAAATCACCCAAATCAGACATGGCGTGGCTTCTTAAGCCAAGAGTTGCATCTACAGCAATAGCCGCTTGGTCTAATTCTTTTTTACCTAATTGACGAATTAGCTTTGATTGTCTGTTAAATAATGTAGAAAAACCTTTTGAATAAGCATTCTCAAAACCTTCAACCATAACAAGTCTAGCAACATCAGGAACAGAGGACACAACAGCACTACCCATTCCAGCAAGTGTATTGATAGATTTCATGTTTCTAACAAATCTGCTAGACAAAGCATGAGGGTCTTTAGATGCACCGTATGTGCCTCGCAATCTGTCACGCAAACCACGAACATCACGAAGGTCTGCTTCCATTGCCTTTTCTAATTTAACAATGTCAGCTTGGTTTCTTGTTGCTCCCACAGAACCATAATCATCAAACTTTTTATTAAAAACAACAATTTGGTCATGTGAAAAGGTTTCTTCTAGTATTTGATGACGACCACCTTTTCCTGCAATATTTGAATATTCATCCATTATCTTTAATGGGCTAAGTTTGCCTTTGGTTACTTGGTCAAAATCATCTAAGCCAAAATTTATTGAAATAGAATCGTGACCATTAGATTCTGCCCACTGACGCAATTGCTTCATATACGATTGTCTTAAAGAAGAATAATTTCCAGCAACTTTATTGTAACCAGAATCAAACTCTGCAAACCATTCATCAGTAAGTTTTTTGTTTTCAGCTAAACTTTTTTCTGTACCAAGATTTTTTCTTTTTTCTGCCATAGCAGACATAAAATCATCATAGGCTTTTTTAACGGCTTGGAGTTCGTCTGCGTTTAAACCAGCCTGTCTAAACAAAGCCATAAGTTCATCATCTGATGTAATTTTTAATGGATTTTTTAGAGTAATATCTACTTCATCTACTTGTTTACCAAACCTAGATGCTGTTTTTGCATTTGTTGCAAAATAAAAACCGTCTCCTAAAGCAGACTCTTCAAAACTAACCTTACCCTTACCACCACTTCCTCTGTGAACTTTTACAGAGATACTTTGACCAGTAACCATGTTGTCAATTTTTTCAGACACTTTACCCATAAGTCTATTATATTCTTGAGTAATGTCATCTAAAACGCCTGACATACTAACATCGCCATATTTGCGAGTCAGTTCGATATCCATACCCATAGTCTTTACATGATGACGCAGAAGTGTTTCTACATCATTCTCTAGAAACTCTTCTAACAAATCATCAGGAATGTCTAATGTTCTAGCTTGTGCGCCAGATGGCGTTTTAATCCAATCAAGATTATCGCTAACACCCTCTAAATCTACATAAGGCCTTCTGTGCGTAACAGTATCTAATACATCATTGGCATAAGATTTAGCCGCTTGTGCATCTAATCGTAAGCTTCTTCTAGCATAGCTTTCGACAATAGATAAAAAGCCTTGTTGATTATCCATAATTTTATCGACACGATATATCCTTGGAAGATAGCTTACAGAATTGTTGGCAGTAACGCCTTGCTCTCTAAGCTTCTTTAACTTTTCAGTTAGTTCGGCTTTGAGACTTGGTTCTACAGCTTCATCTATTTGTTTTTGCAACTCACGCTCAAACAACCTTACAGATTCAGCTTCTTTTTTTATAAAGTTAAAAGTCTTTCTGTATTCTTTTGCGGCTTTTGTTACAAAAGGTGATGCCGCATCATTCATTTCGTCTACATCACCTCTACGCATAGCCATGCTAACACGATGCCTAAACTGAACCTCACCTAATGAATCTCCACCTTTTACTGTATCTGTAACTTTTGTTTTCATCATAGTTATAGCACGACCAGCATCCGTTTTTGGTACAGAAATATTTCTATAGGCAAGATAAGCTTCATCAGAAGCCCTGACGCTATCTAATAGCTTTGACAAATATGTGGTTCTAAAGGTTGTTTCTACAGACTGATCCATTTCTAGCCCAAGGTCTGTAACCTTTTTTTGCATCATTCCACCAACATCAACCATGCCGACAGCAAGGTTTCTTACAAATGGATTTTCGCTTTTTAACATTCTGGTAACAGGATTCCATCCTACTTTTTCAATGCCAATACCAGTTTCTACTAAAGCTTCTTGCTCCATTTGAGCATAAGCGGCTTGTCTTGACTTTTCAGGACTTACACCAGCACCAGCGGGTCTGTATAATGCTTCACCCCCATCAGGAAATCCGCTTCCGTCAACAGTAACTTTGTCTGTTAATAGCTTTTGCTCTTGAGGAATAATCTTTGGTGATTTACCAAAAGCAACTGATAAACCACCACCTAACAAACTAGCACCTGTTAATATTATAGCAGTGTGACTAGTGTCTCTTTGTGTGTTTTGACTATCAATAAGTAATTGTTCTGGTGCAGTTAAAGCCGCTGTAAATGCAGAACCACCAACAAAACGTCTAGTTCTATTTGCAGATTGCAATACCTTTAAAGGTGCAATTGGAGCAAATGTCGTTGGCGTTGCCAACCCAGCAACCAATTGCTTGCTAACAGAGGGCGTAGAGTTCAAAAGCATCATATCTTCTGAATCTTGTTTCATTCTCTGATACAACAACATTGACTCTGCTGGTGACTTAGAATTTCTAAATCTCCAAGTGCCATCGCCACCTACTTTGCTAATTAACTCTTTATCTTGAAAAGGGTCGTAATCTGCTACAGGTTGATACTTTGAGTCAGTAGCACTAATCATTCTTACAAGAGAGGGAATAAAGTTATGCTGTCTAAAAGCAGCACCCCATATATCCCAGCCATCTTCATCAAAAACACGATAATCATATTCATCAGCTTCATTTAGCTTTGATGGTATTCTTTGACCATACTGTTCGCCATTACCGTAAAGCTGTGTGTATCCACCGTAAATATCACCGGAAGTAGGCAGTGTTTCAGATAAACCACTGTCTTGAGGTACTTCTGGAATATTAGGCTCTTCCATAACTTCTTCAGTTATAGGAAGCGTTTCTATTGTTTCAGCAGGAATATCTAAATCTTTAATAACTTCTTGTGGAGGCTGGGCTGTATCAGAAGTTGGGGCAGAACCTAAACCACCCTCTTCACCAGATATCATGGCTTGTTGTATGCCGTATTGCTTGTCTCTGGCTAACTCTCTTTCAAATTTTTTTTTTGATTCCACCTCTTCGGTAGTCATCCCAGCAACTAAATAATCAGCTTCGAGGTTTCTCCTCGTTCCATAATCATCTTGAAAGTCTCTGAGATTTTTTTCTGCGGCGTTCCAATCACCAGATGTAACTTGTCTCCAATAATTGGGAGTTTCAGTTTCCAGATTACCATACTGGAAAGCAACAGATGCAACTGCCGTAGCTTTATTCATTGGCAGCTTAGAAAAGTCCTCACCAGTAGTTTCTTTCCATCTTCTTGATAAAGTTTCTGTAGCTTCTTTTTTAGCAAAATCGTTTATTATATTAGACTGAGTATTACTGACTTTAAGATTAGATGCGACTTCTGATGCTTCTGCACCTTTTAAGCCAAGAAAAGGCTGAAGAAGGTCTATGATATCTTGCGGCAAACCTTTTAAATCTTCTAAAGACCTTGCACCTAAATCAAATCCGCTTGCAATCGTAACGCCTGATTTACTTTTATCAGCATTAGGTACATAGCCCTTTAGTTTGTTGCCTTCACGTTCAGCAATAAATTTCCAGTCAATGTTGCTCATTTTACCAGCCTAACTGACGCCATAGGTCAATCATGTCCATAAACTCATTTACCTCAGTCTCTGTAAGAGACGCTTCATCTAAATAGTTCATTTTATATCCCCCAAATGTTTGGTTATATATTCCAATCAAACCATTTAAACTTCTGTCGTTTCTTCTTCTTTCAACTTGACGAAACACAGAGTTAATCATTGTTTGATCCATGACGCCAATAGCAGACCAAACACGTTTTGAACGCTCAGATGTTAATGAAGAAAGAGCCTTGCTGTAAGCAGACTGACTTAAATCATCCCCAAAAGCTTTTGTGTTCTTAAAATTAAAGCTATATGCTGGGAAAAGTTCACGAACCTTTCCATAGCTATCTTTCAAAACTACTGCATAGGTAGGTTCGCCACCGTATGTTTCGTTTGCTATATAGTGAAGAGTAGGCCCTGATCTACCGCCAGCAACCATGTCTTGACCAACATTAGCAAGCTCTTCTCTCAGTCTTGGTATTTCTTTAAACAACTCAGGATTAGCAAAAATCTTATCTTTGATATCATTGTCAATATCTTCAGGCTTTAGATTAATTCCTGTATTGCCAGTTGTTGCTTGTGCAACACGCAATATAGGGTCTTTTCTTAACTCTATTTCACCTGTATCTGGATTTTTCTGAAAGCCAACTCTTTTACCAACTTGACCTAAAACATCCCTTATAACTTCTGTTGGCACAGACATTGGATGTTTCATCATCGTGTTATTAAACATTTCTTTTATAGTACGTTCAATAACAGGGTCTGCAATAATAGCATCTTCAATGTTTATTGCGCCAGCTTCACCTGCCATTTGATAAAGCATTTGATTATCTTCTTTTGTAATACTCGGCTGAAAAAATTTAAGAAAACCTTTTGCTTGAACAGCTTCAGTAAACGCATCTTCAAATATGGTATCAAAATCTTGCCCACCATATTTCTCATTGGCTACGATACCACTTGCATTTCTGTTCATGTTTGGTGCAACAGAATATGCTTTCATAGAATTTTCAATGCCTACACGATCAACCGCCCTTAAAAACTGAACAGTATCCATGTCTAAGTTTCTGTAAAACCTAGCTTCTACAAACTCCTCACGCTCATCTTCATGCTTTGCACGAATAGCTGACATGGTTTGACCCATTATTTGCAAAGCCCTATTTGCGTTCTCAGGGGTATTCTTAGCGTTCTTTAATATAACCTCTGCGTCTGGATGCAAAAGGCCGTCTGTCTCAACTGCAAATGCGGCTACAGCATCAACACTAGCTGTATAAACAGCTTCGTCATCTGATAACAAATTAAAGTCAACTAGTGAGCCATTAACAATTACTTTATCAAAGCCGTTAGCTTCTACCATTGCAGCCATTTCTGATGAATTTGGCATAATATTATTAAGGGCTTTATCTGTTCCTAATTTAGCAAGCTTTAAATTATCAAAACGTGTTTCATATAATTTGTCATAAGCTTCTACTAAGTTTATGTACTCTTTTCTAGTTGAGAAGTAAGCACCTTCCCCAATAACGCCTTTTGCTTCTAAACCAGCAATGTATGTTTCGTTAGCGTAGTAACGTGGAGGGTGTGTAAAGCTAGACATTGGGCCTAACTCACTTTGAATAAAGGAACCCCGTTTCATTCCTCCTTGCGTTAAAAAATATTGTTCTGTTTTTGCAAACTCAGCCCTAGCTTCAACGCCAAGCTTATAACTGTCAGAACCTAATGCATTTTCATCTACAAGACTATTAATCAATCTCATAGACTTTTGAATACTATCAAAGCCAATTACTTCAGGATTTTGAAGGTCTGCTAAAGCGTTGTTGTACACAGCAGTATTGGCTGTCTCTAACTCAGAACTAATTTGTTTTGCGTTAGAAACTCCTAATGTAAATAAAGTTCCTTGTCTTGTTCCATCTAATTCATGGAAAGGATGCTCAGGATTATTTACAGCATCTCTAATATTAAACTTATTTAATATAATATCTCTGTAAAGACCGTGATAAATATTAGTAAGAAAATCTTTTTGCTCTTTTTGCTCTGCGGCAGATATTGCTACAAGCCCACTCATTGTAGTGTTTAACAAACTATTTACTGCCGAGTCATCAATGCCCTCTGATTGTGCCGCTTTCATCTTTAGGTCTGCAATTAACTCATAAGTAGCAGAAGTGCCATTAATTTCGAAAGAACGCTCTACAGCCGCTTGAAATGTTCTAGACATAACAACTGTGTTTTGTGTGTTTTCTAACTGTAGAATTTGCTTTTTAGATACACCATCAGCTTCAAGAGACTGTTTAATTTGGTCTTGTTCTTCAAGTATTTCTTGAATTAAAAGTTCTTGACCTTCTGCTGGCAAGTAATTTTCATCAACAGGACCTTTTGCAGTGTGTACACCCAGCTTTACTGCGTTAGCTTTAAATGCGCTAACATTCTGAGATACATTATATTCTTTAGCTTCTTTTTGTTGCTGGGCTAACGCTTTATTTTCCGCAATTGTGTATTCAGCTACAGCTTTGGGGGCTAAAGAAGAATAAATTTCCGGCTCAAGATTTTTTAGCTCTTGAAGATGTCCGTCTAAATTAGCTCTAATTTTATCTGGGTCATTAGGATTAGCATTAAATGATTGTTCAGCAGAAATTCTAATGTCATTAGATGCGGCAGAAACATAGCTAGTTATAGCAGATTGTTTGTATCTAGTAGCGACAGCTTCTTGGTCTTTTTTAGAAAACAAAGATATTTCTTTTCCATAATTCAAATTTGTCAAAGGAACAAGATTGTTATCTTTGTCGTATGTTACGCCAGCAGTTTTACCATCAATCTCAGCTTGACGAATGGCATCATTGTACTCTGATGTTCTAATGTCAGTACCAATATTAAATGCCATTTGACCAAGTTGTGTGTAAGCTTTTGCCGCTTCTTTAAAGCCAGACAAATTAGGCATACCAGTTGGTTGCGTAAATACTTTTCTTCCTGACGTTGGTTTAAATGCCATTATGTTTGTCCTACGCCCTTATTAATACTATAAGCTTGCCCAGCGGCCTTACCTAAAGCGGCTGTCATTGTAGCCTTGCCAGAAGCTCTAGAACCAGCCGCACTAATGTCGTATTTTCTACGGTTAGACATTCCCATTAACTTAATAGACGAAATGTCTTTTTTCGCTATATCAATCTCAGATTTTTTGATTGCACCAACAGATGCTGAGGTTCCTAAAGCAACTCCTTGTGCAGACATAGACGTACCTAAAGAAGCTAGTTGCTTTCTAAGTTGAGTACGTCTTTCTTCTTCTTGTTGACGAGCTTGAATAGAAGCCATTTTAGCCTGTTCTTCATAAGCTTTTGCTTCCATTTCACTAGCGGCTTTAGCTTGACTAGCACCAGCTAGTCCAACTATGGCACCAATGATTTGCATTTCTACGCCCATTATACTTCTACCTCTAACAGAATGCCATTTAACGTTATAGGCAATGGCTCATCTTGGGTTAAAGTCACTGTACCCTCATTGCCCCATCCAAGCAAATACACTTCCTTTCGACCTGTTATTGAATCTGGTTGATTAGCAAAGTTATTTGTAACTCTTCTAATCAAAAGTGTAGTGCCTTTTGTTTTTACATTAAGAGTTTCGTTTAAATCCATAACGGCACGAACAACTCTTCTTTTTTGTCCAAAAGATATACCATCAGGAAGCTGAAACTCAGCAGGCAATGTTACTAGCTCTGGAGTATAGTTTAAGCCAACTTCAATATTATCAACAGCAGATGTAAGCGTAAAATTACCGCTACCATCTGTAGTGTATGTTCCCATTGAGTAGTTATCTGACTTCACAACAATTTGTGTATTTGGCAAATGAGCTACTGTCCAGTTTGTTTTAGCTGTACCATTTGTATCTTTAATACCGCTATCTGTATGATAGTCGTTATCTAATAACTCTAAAGATGTAAAAGTAGCACTATTAATAGTTCTTTCGCATACGCAATAAACTCTTCTGTTAACAACTACAGCATTTTTAAAGCTACCCTGTGTTGACCATTCAGCCCATCCCTGTAACTGCTCTTTACGAATAGACATAAATACAGGCATTTTACCAGCAGAGTTAACCAGATACATATATGCTTCCATTTGGTCTTCAGCTTCACGCTGAGATGCCATCTGGGTAGGTGTGCCAATAATATGTGGGGAGAGCAAAGTAAGAGCATCAGCATTGTATGCTTGGCTTACATCTGAATAGACAAACTCTCTAATAGCTCCTTTAGATTTGGTCAAAAACACCATAGCACCGTCAAACTCTACTGGTACTACATCACCGCTACCGTAAGATGTCTGTTTTTTTACTGATATAGTTGTTGGCGTTAATGGCTTATTTTCACTTGTAGGAACGTAAAGCTCTTGCTCAGAAGTAAATATACTTAAGTGTCTAAAAGAGCCAAGAGCCTTTATTTCTGATATTTGATTCTCAGCAATTTGTATTTGTATAGATTCATTATCCAAGCCTGTACCAACATCAAAGTTAAAAAACTCACCTGTTGTAGACATAAACAAATGGTTAGGTAAATCTCTAGACCCACCAAATATTAATCGCTGGTCATGGAAAGTAACGGAACGAGCGTAACCTCTTCTACTGTTAAAAACCTGTTCTTTCCAAGTGGTAACAGCACTAGAATTATGAGGAGCAGTATCAAACTTACCTGTAATAGTTGTTGAGCTTAAGTAAGCAATAACTTCTATATGATGAATTACATTATTTGAATCAGTAAATTCTATCTCTTCTCCTACCCAAGCAGAAGAAAAAATAGCTGTGCTAGCTGTTATAGTTTGATTATTAGTTGATGTGTTTGTTGGTGTAAGAGTTACAGCAGGGTCTGCAAATTTATAGTAAGGCTGATGAATAAATCCGTTTGATGTATCAAAAGCATAAGTTGCCAAACTAAAAGTAGACGCTGATGTTCTGGTCAGCTTCTGCATAGCTATATCTGGATGCACAATAACCATTGTATCACCAGACTGAGAGACTCTTAGCTCACCAATTTGAGATGTTGTCCAAGGACATGATGTAATTGTGTCGGCAATATTTGTAGGGTCAGAAACGTCTACTACATCTAAACGTGCATTAGAAAACAAAAGCACATAAGCTTCATCTTCATCAAAAATGTAAGTTTCTGTTTGGTATGGTATGTCAGATAATTCTTGCAGATACCGTAATCCACCTCTACGTCTAATACCGCCTTGAGATAAAATACGAAAGTTCTTTAGGCTTTTTACGCCATTCTTATATGCGGCTGAATCAACCCTAGAGGACAGTAAGGGTGTAATCTCCCCTGCTGTAAAGTTGGTGTAAAACTGACGTAATAGAGCCATTCATTATGTGCCTTCTATTTGCTGGTATGCACCAACTCTTGCTCTGCTGTAACGATTCAAGCGAATGCCTTGTGTAGTTACTTGCTGTGAGTCTCTAGCCTTAGCTCTTCTAAACTGTGCTTCTGCCAAGTTTGTGTAAGAAGTAGCAATATCACCTTTTCTAGTCACAGATAAAGCCAAAACAGATGCAAGTCTAAAAATAACCCACATAGTAAATGCAGGAGGCCAATACTGAGTCTCTGGTCTAAATATATAATTCAAGACCACATCATCAGCTACTTCGGCATTTATGTAAACATAACGCTCATAAATATCATAAGGCTGTGGAACATTATCTATAGTTACAGTAAGAACCTGTACTACAGGTGGGCTAGTAGGTAAATTATATGCCGCAGTCCATCTATCCAATGGTGCGGCTGTAAGTCTAGCTAATTGCTTCTGACCTGTTGCAAAGTTCCAGTTATGCTGTGCAAGACAGTCAGTAACCACATCCTCATATATTGTGTTAGCAACCAATGCTTCATCTGTAGCATCTGTAAATGAAGTCAAAGGCTCTAGTCCTATCAAGACCATAGCCTTTTGAGCAACCTCAATATCAGTGGATGGAGTAGTAGGCATTTAGTAGCCCTTCTTTTTGTTACCCATAGTTTTTTTGTCTTTAGAAGCGTTTAGACACTTACCAGCACCCTTACACTTTCCCGGATATGGACATGATTTACATGGGGTCATTATCTAGCTCCCTTTGCTCCACGAGGATTGTTTCTGCCGCCAGAAGACCTTGGCCCCTCATGCGAGGGCATTGATGTTTTATCATATCGAAAATCATCAGTTGGGCCAGTAAACATTTTTGCTTGGCCTTTTATTCCAGAATATTTTGTGTTTAGTTCATTGGCAGTTAAACCAGAAACTGTTCTAAAATTTGGAGATTTCATAGGCGCATTTGCAAACCCGCCTTGCTCAAGCTGTCTTTGATTTCGTTTGTTCATGATACTCCCTTTCCTAAAGTTACGCCCTTCCCAAAGGTTACTGTACCGTTAGATAGCTTTTTCGTCTTTGGGTTAGGTGAAGGGGCAGTTTTCACTGCCGCCTTCTTTGTTGGTGCTTTAGCCATTAGCGACTATCTGTTGTCATGCTAACAATGTCGCCTGTATCGACTACACCGCCAGAGTTAGAAACAACAGTAGCTAAACCAAAACCGTTTGAGGCATTGATAAAGATTACATCGCCAACATTGATTTCACTGGACTTGTTATTAAAGTAACCAGCCGCATCAATGGTATTCAGAGCATCGGCAGTAGATTTGTAATGCCAAATATGAAAGCCGTTGCCTGAGTAGTTGACTAAGGTGAAGTCTGCAATTACGAGTGCCATTATAACCTCTCCTTATTTCTTTAGCTGAAGTTCATAACATGCATCAGCGTCAATAAGTGTAGCATTCATTTGCATCTTATTCAGAACAAAGTATGCATCCTTATCGTTGTGATACTGCATGTTTGATGAAACATCTGCACCAATCGCATGACCAATCGATGAAGAGTGCCAAGCAAAACATTTACGGTCTACGTTACCAGAACCAGTTTCATCTAAGCCTGAGAACGGAAACCATGTAAAGCCAAGCCACTGCTTCGCAGTGATTGAGTTAGCAAATGGCAAGTTTTCTGTACCGATATATTCAGCACGTGAGAACTCATCAATGTCCATCAACTGTGACCAGTTTTCCCAACCTACAACACAGTAACGCTGACCATCATCAGGAACATCGTTGTTACCGAATGCTTCCATTAGGCTAAACGCCCATGCCAGTGTAATACCGTTTGTTGTTTCGTTTAGGTTATTGGTAGTTCCGTCCATAGCCGCAAGAATAAGCTCGTCTGTTTTACGGCCTAGTGCATAAGCACCTGACTGTTGTGCAACAAGCATTTCATCGTGGTTAATACGCAACTGGTCTAAATCATCAACCCACTCACCAGCAAAGTAATCTTCAAGAGTTACTGAGACGTTTGTGTGATCGAGATTCATAGGTGCTACATTACCATGACGAGCCTTGGTAGTAGCAAAACCTTTACCGATTTTTTGAAACGTAGTCTTATTCTTTACACCGTTAGCTGTACGAATAGTACCACGTAACTTAGAGCCTTGACGCTGGTACGCCATGTGGACGCCAGATTCAAACTCCTCGATAAAGGAGGTATCAATAGTTGGTGTTGCCATAACACCCTCCTTTGTTCAAGTTACAATTAAGCTTTGTTCTTTCTGGTTATCTATCCACTTAGGGTCGTTTCCGATTATCCCTTGCTTCAAGGCCTTCTAGTACAATTACATTTTCACATAAGAAAGAATTAGAAAATTCACATTATCCATTCTGTCTCGATAGTTGAGCAAAACCAGCCCTTACCTTAGAGATAAATGCAGGGTCTTTCTCTTTCCAATAACGTGGGTCGTTTTGCATAGACATTAAGTCTTCACGACTAATACGCTCTTGAAACTCTGAGTCTGAAGTCATGTTAAACTGAGGCTGACCATTCAGTTCCATTAATTCTTCAAACAACTGAACCATACCAGAAGATGCTGGAACATTAGCAAATACGCTATAGGCTTGTTCGCTTAAATTATTATGCGCCCACCCATCTACACGCTCTAAACGCTTTTCAGCATATTCTCCTAATGCTTCTGATTCTTGATTCCAGTCTGGCCCTCTTTGAGCATCAATCTGAATATACTCATTCATAAGACCGTTAAATTCATCTTGAGATAAACCGTAATTGTGTGCGGTATCTCTAAACCAATCTACCATTGGGTCATCATCAGCTACGCTGTATTCTAATCCTTCTGGTGCTTCAAACTGCAATTCATAGTCTGCTGGACTAATCGGTGCATTAGAGGTTGCTTCTTCGTTTAGCTCACCCACAATTTGGTTTCGTAATTCTTCTTTGCGTGTATAAAACGCTCTTTCCAGTTCGCCATAACTATTCGCTAGCTCTTCTGGCCTATCAAACTTCTCTGGAAGCCAATCAGGTCTTTCTTGAGTAGTCTCCTGAAGTTGCTCCGACTCTCCAGCCTGAACTTCGTTGGTTTCTACTTGTGCTTCTGCAGTTTCCTCAGACATTTAACAATCCCATTTCCTTAGTGCTTTGTTGATACGGCTGTTAGGGTCATTAGCCGTCTTTTTAGATGTAAGCTTCTTTTTCATACCCATCATCCGCTTACAAAAACTCTTGCGTCTAGCGGCTGCTTTTGGAGACTTCTTGGCTTGTTTAGCAGACACAGGACGCTTAATATTCTTACCCTGTCTACGCAAAGATGCACGACCTTTACGATTAAGTCCACCCCTTGGGTCTTTACCCTCTTTACGTTGCCATGCCGCTGACTTTGCCATTATGTTCTCGCTCTTGTAGGTTCTTTGCCACCGCTAGCTGGATTGGTAGCACGTTTACGAGCCACAGCTTTCTTTTTAGCGGCTGGACTCATAGATGCCGCTTTTGATGAAGGAACACATTTAGGATAACCACGACTATCACCCTTAGAGCGTCCACACTTAGGATGCTTGCCATCTTTCTTAGATGATATGTCTACCCATTTCTCATCAAACCATTTGGTGAGGCTCATTTGTATTTACCCCCCATTCTCTTATACTGCTGTACCAACTGACCCGATGCATAAGCAGAAGGCCATTTCTTAACCCTCTTCTTAACAATAGCTTTTGCTCTTGCATATAACGCTGGGTTTGCTGGTTTAGCCATCTTTACGCCCCTGTTCACATCTAGCTTTCATAATAGCGACAATCCATCTAGCACCTTCTGCATGAGCTAGAGTTTCGATTCCAGTCCCTGCAGGATATACGTTATTCGTTGTGAGCGAGTCCAAGTAGTGTATAAAATCTTTTCCAATACCACTGCCGAACAGACCATAGGCTTTACTATTAAGGTCTTTATCAACTTCTTTGCTGTACCCACGACCATCGACTGAAACATTTATCTTCTCCTTCATTGTTGCGGCATCCCTTGCTGAGCTTGCATTAGCTGTTGCATTGTTTGTACATTCTCTTGTACTTGGCTTGCTTCAGCTAAAAGCTCCTCTTGAATACCGAACTTAGCGGCTAGATACTTAATAACAGCTTCTTGGTTGTACAACACAGGAGTTATCTCAGGTCCGAAAGTAGAGGCAACGGTCTGTTGGAAGCGAACAAAATCAGACACGTCTTGCTGGTCTTGCGCTCTGAGCAGGGGAGAAACTGGCACAATACGCAATTCCCTACCGTCTACTTTCGGTATGTCTAACAGCCCTTGTTTTTTGTAGATGTAAACAATTCTCTCTACTAACGGCTGTAAAAACTCTTTCTGCATACGCCCAGCTACAGCACCCATATCTCTAGCTACATCAGCTAGCCTTTCAGATACTTCTGTAGCAGAAAGTGGTGTTCTTGCATTTGGTCTTGTGTCTAGCTCATCAATAAACAATGCTTTACGCACGTTCCTACGCATATCATCTAAAACAAGCTGTGCTACATCAAATCTGCCAGCACTCTGCAATGGAGATATACTCGATCCAGGACTTCTAGGTATAAAAGTTCCAGGCTGTATAGTTATGTTATCAGGGTTAAATACACCATCATCATCGTAAATATAGCTACCAGCGATAGCCATTTCAGCGTTTTCAAGAATTAGCTGTACTGTTAGATTCAGTGTCTTAACTGCTGGCATTGCTTGAAGCAGTGGACCACGACCCCAAACTTCAAAACCAGACTTAGACCAACGTGTAGTAATCCAAGGAATAGAACCACGTCCTTTGAACGTGTCCTTAATTAAAATCTCGTTGTCTGTCTCAGATATTAGATAGTAAGTGTATTCATCTTTAAATCTGTTTGTTTCATCATAGATAGTGGCTTCAATAATCTTGGTCTTGCGAGTTGGATTGCGCTTCTGCTCACTAGCCATCTTTTCTGAATATTTAGCATTAGGATACCGATGCTTTACTTCGGTAATATCCATGTTGTTGTTCCAGCGAAACCAGTCAGATACTCCATCCATTCGACCCGGCAATAAAGCCAAGTTGGTTGGGGGAACAGAAGAAAAGTGTAAGTCACCTTGAAAACGCCCTTCTTCAACAAGAAGGTTCATAGTTCCAATACCCAAGTCCTGTAAACCTTCGTGCATCTCTGCATTGAAGTTAGAGTTACGCAAACCTTCATGTATAAGGTCTGTAATTCTATCTAGCTCTTCATCAAGAGATTTACTTCTTAGTTCTTTTGGAAAGTCAGGACCGGGGGCGAGTCTAAATGCACGACCATTAGGAGGAAAAAAACCAAGTTGTAAGCGACTAGCAAACTTAGGAAGACCCACAACAGCAGTTTCGTCATAGATATTCTCAGTTCTACGATTTGCACTGCTTTCTTGAAAGAAGCTCTCACGATGAGGAATAGCGTAATCATAGATTTCCTCCCACAAATCAGTCCAAGAGTTCCAACGACCCTTGGCTTTTTTGTATCTGCCCATGACACGTTTTAGCTCGTCTTTATTGTCACCACCAGAAACATCAGGGTTTCCATCACCTTGGCCCGCACCGTACATGTTATCTCCTTAGTTTCTAATAGAACCACTTGTTTGGGGCTTTGACCCACCCATCTGTTTTCTGCGATAACCCACGAAACCTTCTACACCCTCATCTTGAAGCGACCTACGACCAAGTAAGTTAGATTGACGCTTTCTCTCTTGGTCAGCTTGACGCATTTTTTCATCAGCTTCTGATTTAGCAAGTCTTTCTTGCTCGGCTTTTTCTGTGGCTACTTGCTCTTCAGTTTTTTCTGGCGTTTTAGGTTTAGAAAATAAACTACCCATTTTTGTCTCCTTCGGTATCATCAAACATGATTTGCGCCCCATCTTTAATCAATTCACAATATAATTGATAAGGACTTAATACCCAGAACTTATTTAAACCAACTATATGCTTTACAAAAGAAACGCAATACATAAGCCTTGGCATATATACAGGCTTATCTCTAACAACAACATCAAGGCATGTGAAGTTTTCCATCATTGTAGCAAACAAAATATCTGCATCTTTGCCTTTGTAGCTTTCAAATCTAAAGCCATGTGTAGAAAACTCGTACTTATGCCAAATCTCATGCTCTACATCAAATTTAACTGCAAAAACGTGGCTAAAACCTTTTCTGTGCCTAGTAAAAGTCTTCCATAGTCCTATGTTTTCGCTTTCACAGAAGCAAATTATCCATTTCACAGCCCAGAAACCCTTCTTGAGAGCCTGTTCCTTGCTTTTAATCGTCCAAAGGGACTACCACCTCGCTCTACGGTGGTGTGAGAAGCTGGTCTATTGCCCCCAAATATAACTTTTCGACCTTCACCGCCACCTAAGAAAGCGTACTGCAATGCGTCATGTATGTGTGAGAACCTATTTTTACTAGGTCGTTCATCATATCGTTCATTGCCCATATTATATGTGCGCTTGTACTGATAGCCACCTTCGAACCCTGCTATTAAAGTAGTACAATTCGGGCTTACAGTCATACACGGATAGCCATCTGACATGCGGTTTAGAACACCTTCGACTGCTTCCACTCGCATAACAGCGTCATTACTTGGAGCAGGGTGAGCATTAATGCCAGCCGCACGCAATATCATAAACGGAGTTTGCTCAGACGTTTGCGCCATCTGATTACCAGCAGGGTCGCCAACAAACTTGAAGCTATGCTTATCCCAATCGTTTTTAGAGATTTCTCTTTTAAGAACTTCAGCAAATCGACCTGCGCCCATGTCTTGACCAATAACTTCATGGAATACCGTCCACCTTCCTGCAAAGCCTTGCTGAGTAAAGACAGCACTTGGAGTTCTTCCAAAGTCGATACCAACTATTACCTCTACACCATCAACAGGCTCAATAGGGGACTTTGATACATGAGATTCTTTTCTAAAGGTCGCATACACTGGCTTGCCGTCCATTAG
>Ga0181400_1000398_pt1 | contig 18758 bp, 31 predicted proteins | sample 23SPOviralmetaG_FD_130129 | JGI IMG/M metagenome (GOLD analysis project Ga0181400, IMG submission 130129) | Marine viral communities from the oligotrophic San Pedro Time Series (SPOT) site, San Pedro Channel, CA, USA - 23 SPOT_SRF_2011-06-22 | ecosystem: Environmental > Aquatic > Marine > Strait...
GAGAGCAGACCCGGAACTAAAGCTGCCAAACACAGGAGCAGTGTCCAAAGTGACGTTATTGCCAGATACCGCGTATGTAGACGGAATTCTTGTGGCGACAGATCCCGCTCCATCAACTGACAAAGAAACTGACGATTGAATTTTATGGGTAATGTCTGCTTGCACTGGAGCGGCAAACAGTGAGATGCCTAAAACCAGGGCTAGGCGTTTCATTTTGGTTTTGCCGTAGAGGTCTGTTCTTTGATTGTAGGCTCATCTTTTTTCTTTCTGTTGTTGCCAACAGCTAGCCCAAAGGAAGCAGCTGTGCCACTCAAGATGCTGGCTGGGTAAGTCGGATCCAAAGACTGCTTAAACACCCCTAGGTAATTAGCTGTCAGGATTGCCATTGCCCAGCCAAGCAACACAACCTTAATAACGTCACCAAGACGCGAGTTGGATTCTTCCTGTTCCTGCTTTTCGGTTGGTTCTGCCATGATGGGGAAACGCTAGAGGTCGAATGGTGGTTGAAATCTGGGCAGCTGTAGCTGGAGCAAGCGTTGGGGTTGCTTCTGCTGGTCTAACGGGGATCAACCGTCAAAGCCAGCATGGCCGAGATTCGTTGGTGCGACTGACGACTGCTGTTGACAATCTAGCGAGCAGGATGGACATCCTTCACGCGGACATCAGAACCAGAGACCAAGAGATTTTTGCTCGACTATCAAATCTTGAGCAGTCAGTAGCGCGTCTTGAGGGCCACAGCAATAGGAACTAACGTATTGGTGCAGTTCAAAGCAGTCCAATGCTTTTAGTTCTGAAGCCAATCGTCATGATGATGTGGCGATCAAAAGCGTTTAAGGAATTGATCGTTGCAATGCTGGAGCGCGTTGTTCAGCGCACGGACAACGACCTTGATGATTTAGCTGTCAAGCATCTCAAGGATCTTTTGTTTCCTGAAAAACGCATAGAGAAATAGCTTGTTGCTGCAGTCTTCGCCATGATCAGGCAAGTCTTGTTTGGAGTGGCAATGCCTCTTAGCTTGCTACCTTTTTTCCATTGGTTCCGTGGTACTCCTCACCAGTTGGCTGCAATCAAGGAGCTTGAGGAGCGAATGCCTCAAGACCTTTTGGCGGAAGAAGACAACGCATGGTTTGATGCGTGGAAAGCAAGCGGCATTGACCAAGAGGTCTACATGCGATATTTCACTCAACTGGACAATGAAACAGGAACTGGTTACCGCGAATGTTTCAGCTCAGCAGCTGCCATGGTGGCAGCGTTTTATAAAAAAGTTCAAACAGACGATGAGTACAACAATATTCGCATCAAATACGGCGACACCACGTCTGTTGATGCTCAGATCCAAGCGTTAGAAAGCTTGGGCTTGAATGCAAGGTTTATAAGAAATGCAGATCGAGATATCGTCGAGATGGAAATAGAAATGGGTCGTCCAGTAATCGTCGGTTGGCTAGATAAAGGTCCAATCGATAAGCCAACATGCAATTCAGTTAGTTGTGGTCACTATTCAGTGATATCTGGTTATCGCGGCAAAAACAGTCCAGATCCTGAATGGATCATGCAAGACCCGCGTGGTTTGCCTGACATGGAAAACGGAGGACATACAAACCCGCACTTAGGTCGTAACGTTCGTGTGCGTCAGTCTGAATTTGACGCTAGGTGGCAACCAGAAGGCCGCAGTACTGGCTGGGCTGTACTTGTTGACGACGATTAAACTGCTGTTTTGATGCCCGCTGATGGCTGTCCTTTGCGACTGGGAAATCCGTGCTCGATGCGAAAAGAGTTATATGGTTGTTCCGTTCGACGAAAAGCTGCTAAACCCAGCCAGTTTGGACGTATTGCTTGGTAACCACTTGATGGTGGAAAGCATTTATAGCCCTGAGCTGATTCGTGTCGACATCTCGCACTACACAGAAGAAGAGCCCTTCAGGCTGGAACCCAGCGAGTTTTGCTTGGCTGAGACATGTGAACTCTTTAATTTGCCCGACGACATCTCCGCTCAGTTTGTACTCAAGTCAAGCCGCGCCAGAAGTGGCTATCAACATCTTCTTGCAGGTTGGTGTGATCCAGGCTGGCATAATTCAAAACTCACACTTGAATTAAAAAATGTAAGATCGCATCATGCGATACCACTTTATCCAGGGCTAAAGATTGGACAAATGGTGTTCCACCAAATGTCTAATGTGCCTTTAAATAGTTACGCAAAAACAGGCCACTACAACGGGCATCTAACAGTAATGCCAAGCGTGGCATGAGTTGGTACGTCGTCTGGAGCTACCTAACCGCGTTTTGGACGACAGTTGTTGTTGGCTGCACTGACCCGTACAACTTTAAATACTGTGTGCGGGTTGATCAGTGGCTGTTTCCTGTGGTCGGTGACATCATGCGTGCAAGGGAGCCATACGCTTCTGAACGCCGTTATTTAGAGTCACTGGAGCGTTCCAATGCATTGGATGATCATCGACCCCAGCCTGGAACAGAAGCTAAATCTTGAATGCAGCTGTCGTCGCGTAAACGAAGAGACAGACGTTGATCAGTTGCAGTCACTCTGCATAGCGTTGATAAAGCAAAACTGGCATCAAGGCTTATTGCTTAAGCAAGCCGTAGAGCACATCTCTCACCTTGATGCTTTGGATTTAGAAAGTGCGACATAGCATTCAGTGACGTAATCAAAAAAACGATGAGCGTCCCACTCTTGTGACAGCTCAAAAGTCCTTGTCATCCCGGCATAGTCCACTTGCCATAGCCATTTGCCGTCCTTGTAAATCTTAGTAATGGTTGGCATCAACTGTCTTTACCCCAGAAGTATGCGCAATCTTTAGCGAAACTGCCGCCAGTCATTCTGCCTTCAGGACATCCGACACTGCATTTTGCCTCAATAATTTCCCAATGGATGCAGTCCATGCATCGAGGCTGTCCACGATTGATCGCTTTTACATCAGCATAAATTTGCTCTGCTTCCAAGACTGCCTGTTCTAACTCAGAAGCCGATAAGGGATAAGAGACAGAGTCAGTCTTGGTTTTTATGCGTACTCGCCATATGCCTTCTTCCTGCTTAAGGACCATGCGTCCTGCGTGGTAACGCAATGAAGCCACAAACTATGAAAGGTTTCTTTTCATGATCGCAGTGCTGTTCAGTGTTTAGGTATGATTACAGGGTACTTCTCGGCGGTAGTACAGGTTCTCCCGCAGCGGATCGGGAGTGAGGGGCGTCAGGTGCGCGAGCCGGTTCTAGTCCGCATTTTTTCTTCTTGGCAGCCTCACGCCTTAACTGTCGTGAGGTTTTGCCAGATTGCTTTCGAGCGTCCTTGCGACTCTGCTCTTTGTCAAAAATAGATTTTTGAGTTAGGTGGTAACTCATGGCGACAAGCGTGCTCTCCCGAGTCGTTTTTCAATGTACCAGTTAATAACTTCAGGTGCCCATTGCTGCAGCACGGGGACCATCAAATTGCACAAATCTATAATCTCTGATTGCGCATCAAGTTTAGATCGAAGGTCTAAGAAATGCATTGCACTTCTGAGATTAAAAGTAAGAACAAAGTTTTGTCGATAATCGAATGGCAGCATGCCTCTAGCGTGCTCTTCCGCAAAGCCTTCCTGCAGCTTATAACCATAAATGGTTGACATCTGCTTTGCTACTTGCAAGTCAGTTTCGCGCATCTGTTTGCTGTACGCATATTTCTTGCCAAACCTATCTGCGTAGTTGCCTACAGCACGAAAATAAAAAACATCCTCGACACCAAGCTTGCCAGTTGCTACCGCTGCAACACGCTTGCCCGTGTAACGCATTGACTGCACATCAAAGCTGATGCCAACACGATGTGTTCTTGCCTGCTGCACTACTGAGTGCGGAAAGCCAGCAACAGCAAAACTAATTGCTGGATGCTCCAAAGGACCGTAATGACCGCGCCCACCAAGCAGCAGATGCTTAACCACCAACTCACCTGCTTCATTCTCTGGTGGTGCCTCAGTGTCAGCAACAGTGCCCTCGTAATAATCTTGGTGCATTGCCATCCATATCAAGCGCTGCGGCTCAAAAGTGGCGCTGATTGGCTTGACGTGAAATCGTGGATCCATCAATTGATCACCTCAATAACAGCATTAGGCCAACGTGCTTTGCCGTAATTAATTGCAGCAGTTTTTGATTCAGCGCGTAGCTCAACCTTCATTGCTGCCATCTGACCATTACGGACAAGGATTTTGAAAGGCTTGGTTTTTACGCCTTTTTTAGGATGACTTACGCCATCTCCATAGCGAGAAATTGTTTCTTCTTGCCATTGGAAAGTAATTGGTTCTTCTTTCAAGATTTGCGCTCCTTATTAATTTGCTGGACAGCTTCTTCTTTAGCTCGTTGAAATAACTGATCTGCCTGAAGAGGGCCAATCATGTTAGATACTGCTTGGCGAAAATAAGAAAGATGATAAGCCTCAATCTTGGAGGATTCATTGTCGCGAACTTCAAAGACCCTAGCCAAAAACTGTTCACAAATTTTTAGTTTTACGCTTAACTTGTGAAGCCAGTTTGTTTCTAAAGTATCTCGCTCTTCATGCATTTTTTCTTTCATGCTTGCGATAGCAGCAGAAAGCTCGCGGTCCAAAGTGTTTAGGTCAGTTTTGTTAAGCTCCTGTATGTCCATGACATAAAGAACTTTCCCTAAGTACTTGCTTTCAAAAAATGGTTGTCGCATTGGTAAAGCTGCAAGAGGTAGTGCTAAGGCAGCGTCACTTTAATCGCACTGCCGTTTGAATTCACATAAGAAAGCGGATTTGCTTTACGCATTAGCCACATGCCAGCCCTACCAAAGGGCGAAACATTGATTGGTGGCTTGCCTGGTGGCAATGGTTGCAAATACTGCACTGTCCAACTAGGTGGACGTTGGAGCAGTATTGGCCGCTTACTGCCCCACCTGAGCATGGTGAGGCCAATGTTTTCGACAAGACGAGACATATCAGAAAAGGTCTGCCTTGGGAGGCTCCACGACAGTGCCAGCAGTTGCTTCGGCAAGGTTAGCGGCAGAAGAATCAGCTGTTGGCTCAGGAGAGGCCAGTTGCGATGCTTCTTTAGCTTCTTGCGCGGCTACCTTTGTTTTGTAGTCAGGCTGGTAAGTAAGGCTGAGAAACGCCTTGCCGTTTTTTGATTCCTTTTGCCAACCAGAGATTTTGATTGGAAGCACAGCATCATCAATGTAGTCATCGTGCTTCAACTCAGTTCGCAGAGCCCAGTGCAGATATTCAACAAATTCAGAGATTTGACCCTTTGGAATAGTTAGCGTTCCAGTAAACGCTGGGTAGGGCTTGCTTGCGTCATAATTTTCCTTGTAAATACGCTTTTGGTCTTCGACACTGTTCTTGAAGATGTTTGACTTAAACTTGAAATCCATGGCTACTTTTTAAGAAAAGGGTTTTTGGTTTCGTATTCTTCAATCTCAACGATTGAGTAAAAAATACGAACTGGATGCTGCGTCTTGATGAATTTAGGCCCTTTGTCAGACCGCCTCCATGACGCCAGTGTTTGGTGATGGATGCCCCAGCGTTCGGCTAGTTGAATGGCGTCCAAGAACTGTGATTTGTCCATCAGAAAAAGTCATCAGCTTCCATTTCAACTGTTGGCGGAGGGGTGGGGACATGTTGAGGTTCGGTTTTAGGGGCCAATAGTTCATTGACCTGATCTAGCTTCGATTCGGCTGGCTCAGGGACAACCGCAACTTCAGCATCGATCACCTCATTCTCCTCCACGCTCTGGATACCCAAAATCAAGTCAGGGATGTGGAAGCGTCCGAAGGCTGATGCAGCGCGGTAACGCAGCATTGTTTGCGGCATCGTCTGCCACTTGGTGTTTTTAGTCCAGCCTTCCTTCTTAGCCATATCCAAAGTGATTTTGGGGCTAGAGACTTGCTCGCCTGTGGTTTTAAGCACTGCAACGCACTGACAAGAGTCAGCAGTTTCGTTGTAGGTAAAGCCCTCAAAGCGGTTACAGCCTTGGATCAAGCCAATGATGAATTGGCTGCTCCAGCTTGGACGACCATGAATCACGTTTAGGTTCTGCATCACCTGGAAAGGCGACATGCCCATCCGATTGGCGATTTCAATCGCCACGATGCAGTTCGGGAGACCTGCTTGCCCTCGATACTGATTAGGCACCAACGCAGAATCAGCCAACGACGCAGCAATACGCTGCGCCGATTCAAATGACTGAATGCTGCTATAAACCGACTTATAAGAAGTGGTTGTGATTGCAGACTGATCACTCATGAGTTAATCCTGGCTCGTCACAAGAAGACAGAGCTTCTTCCATACGAACACGAAGATCACCCAGCTTTTTGTTGCCAGGCTCACGTTCTCCGGTGAGAACTTGAATTGTGTTAGTCAGCAGCCAGCGTGAAAAAGCTTGATCTGATTCAAAGCCAGAATCGTCACGTAATTCACGCAGCTTTTCTGAATACCAAGAAGACAAAGTCATCTCAATACGAGTTTTGTTTTTAGCGCCAAGTTGACGAGGCATAACAATGAAAATAAGTGAATAGATCTGGGCCTTACACCTTGCTGGGGGATAACAAGGATGCCCAGTGATGAGTTGGGGGTTGACACGCCTGGCCCGAGCATGGGCACGCCGCACTGTTATCCCCCGTATCGTCGATAGATGTCGTAGAAAGATCGTTCAAGCTCAGTGAGCTTGGGGTTTTTCTCCCTTAGTGCAGCCTTAGCGCGGGCTTTTGCTGCATCGATCACGTCTTGTGGACGTGTTGTCCAGTTAGGGCTGGGCATTCATCAATACAGCTCAATAGGTTGATAATCAGCAGGTGTGCCTTCTTCTTTGGGCAGCATCCATCTAGGCAAAGAGATCTCCTCAACACGCTCTGAATAACCTGGATAGTTACCCTCAGCTATCCACTTAGCGATGTTGTCTAGATCTTCTCGTGCATGCTGCTTGCCAAGGTCAATCATTGCTTGATCAGCCATGTAGACAGCAGCACCAAATGGACGGGACTTTTCAACTGCTGCGAATAAAAACGCCTGTGGCCTAGTGCCAGTAGCGCCCTCAACGACATCTAGATAGTGAGAAGCCTGAACGTAGTACCTGTAATTAGCAACACTGCGCTGAAACCCTTTAGGTGATGCATCGACAGTTGTTTTTAAATCGATGATCAAGGACAAGTCATCAAAAATAAAATCAGGCCTAGCCTTCAGCTCAAGACCAGTAGCTTCATCCGTGCAGAAGAAGCTTTGTTCTGCTTTTCCTTTGAGATCCCCTAGGACAAGGCCTCTAGTGAAAGGATGATCAGTCAATGACGCCATCATTTGATCAAGCGAATACGAGTCAGACGAACTAAGAATAATTTTGTCATTGTTATCAGCAACAAAAGCTTTGCCTTCTTTAGTCGTTTTCTTCATACCTTCAGGCATGCGTACTGCGACTTCATCAACGCTTTCACCAGGCAATGCAGATGCATGCAAAGCAGTTCCTAAGTCGAATGCTGCTGTTGACTCGCGAGGTGGTCCATGAAGCATGTCGTAGAGGTGGCGACCGCTTTTGCGAGCAGCGTCAAGCTTGCTTTTGGAGATGGCTTCATGGGCGTGGTACTCCTCATTCGTCATCTGTAAAGGCATAAGCGTCTTGCTGCGTGTTGACGCATCGTATAGCGTGTTGACGAACCCTGCAACCCCCTGATGGAACTTCGCCCCTACCAAGCGCAAGCGGTATCGGGCCTTCGTGATGCTCTTCGTACAGCTGACTCCGCACTCTTAGTCATGCCCACCGGAGCAGGCAAAACCGTTGTCTTTACTGAAATTGCACGATTAGCAACTGAGAAAAATAAAACAGTCTTTGTCCTTGTTCATCGCCGTGAACTCATTAATCAAGCTTCAGACAAACTCACAAAGGCTGGTGTAAAGCACGGCATCATCGCCGCTGGATTTGATCGCTCAACCCACTCTGTACAGGTCTGCTCAGTTCAAACACTCGTGCGCAGATTGGCCACTGTTACGTCTCCGCCAGACCTAGTCATCATTGATGAAGCCCACCACGCCGTCGCTGGCTCATGGGAAAAAGTCATCCAACACTTCCAAAACGCAAGGATCGTCGGCGTCACCGCGACTCCCAGCCGATTAGACGGGCGCGGCCTTGGAAGCCATTTCTCGACCCTCGTGCAAGGGCCTTACGTCGCACAGCTCGTCGACTCTGGCTATTTGTCACCACACAGGGTCTTCGCTCCTCCACTCAAAGTCGACCTCACATCAGTCAAAACACGCGCAGGGGATTACGCAAATGATCAGCTTTCTGAGGCGATGGATCGCCCCACAATTACTGGTGATGCCGTTGATCATTACCGTCGTCTGGCTGACGGTTTACCTGCTATTGCTTTCTGCTGCTCCATAGCTCACGCAACCTCGGTGTGTTTTGCTTTCACAGCAGCTGGGTATCGCGCAAAGCTTGTCACCGGCAGCATGCCGATGGATGAACGTGATGATGCAATCTCTGGCCTTGCCGATGGTCGCACTCAAGTTCTCTGCTCTGTTGATGTTGTCTCTGAGGGCACCGATGTTCCAGCAGTCTCCGCAGCAATCCTTCTTAGACCAACCCAATCAGAAGCTCTCTACCTCCAGCAAGTCGGACGCATCCTTCGCCCTCAGCCTGGAAAGATCGCAATTGTTCTGGATCACGTTGGCAGCACTGTCAAACATGGCTTTGTTGATGATCGCCGCATATGGTCACTAGACACCAAGCTAAAACGTCAACGCAAGGACGAAGCAGCGCCGTCAGTCAGGCAATGTCCAAAGTGCTTTGCTGCCTTCAAGCCGCAACAGTTTTGCCCTTGTTGCGGACATGAGTTCAAGGTCAAGCCCAAACGTCCAATAACAAAAGAAGAAGGCAGGCTCCGGGAGCTACGTCGTGAGGACGCAATCGAACGCCGCGAAAAACGTAAAGAACAAGGCAAGGCGCGAACCCTGCCTGAATTACTCGCTTTAGCCAGAAAGAAGGGCTACAAGCCCGGCTGGGCTTACAAGATCTTTTATGGGCGGAAGTATTGACACATTCTGATTTGCGCTATATATTTTAAAGCGGAACAACGGTGTTACTAGCACCGCCGCTCCTGGCCAATGCCAGGCAACCTATCGCCCCAAGCATTGCTTGGGATCAGTTTATGCATTTAAAAAAACCTTCTTGGCTTAAAGCTAAGACTTGGGGCGAGTTCTGCACCAAGTTCCAGCACAGCGATGGGACATTCGATTGCGCCCATCAAGAGTGTCTACGCAAAGCAGACACCGTTGATCACATCAAGCCAAGATCTCATCCGGACTTTGTCGAACTACGCGACTACGTCGATGACGAGGGTCGACGACGAAGGCAAGCCAACCCCGATGGCGCGCATGTGCTGGACAACCTGCAGCCCATGTGCCGCAGTCACAACAGTGCAAAGGGCACTCGCCCTGATGCCTACTGGTCAAGCGATCTTTATTTTGATCGCCCCCTAGATCTCGACAAGCTTCGGGCAAGCCAGCGTGACTTTATTTATGCAGTCATGCGTGAAGCAGGTCCGCAAATGATTGGTCGCCTCAGTCAGATCAATGGCAAGCTTCTCAGTTTCTTTCAAGTCACGGGTGCAGGCAAGACACTCGGCAAATTCGCCCTTCCATTCGGAATCAATCACGGATTGCTGGAAGCCAGTAGTGGTCATCGCCCCTCCCGTATCGACCGTGTATTGATCGTGGTCAAAGATCAATCACTGCGTGAGCAGCTCGTCAAAGAGCTCAGCACCGAGCCCGTTCAATACGGAATCGTCGATCAACCTCCCATGGTGAGGGAAGCCACCAGCAGCAGTAATTTGATTACTTACAGCAAAATGGCCGGTGTCCATTTTGTGGTCTGTTGCACCCAAGCTCTTTGGGGAGGAGAGGACAGTGCAATCACTGACGCCAATCGTCAGCAACTGTTCAATGCATTTCCTGTAATCGTCTTCGATGAAATGCACTTCGCTACCGACCGCATTCGCGAAGTCGTCAATCAGGCCACCAACAGTCTTGTCTTCGGTGTCACTGCGTCACCAATCAACGGTGGCGGTCTGCCGCTAGATGACATGGTCCGATGCAGCAGCTACGGCTATCGACAGGCTTGCGCAAACGACAACTCAATGAAGTCTCTCGGAAAGGCCATCGATCGCCCCGAAGGCGATGGTCTGTTGCCCGTGTTTGACGATCTCATTGAAGAGGTCATGCCTGAGGAACAGCAGTTCGTATCAGGTGAAACCATTACCCGCGGTGAGAGTGGTCCTGGTCGATACAGCCTCATGTCAGCTGTAAACGTCGCCAACGCCCTAATAGAACGACTGCACCGTTTGGATCGAATTCGACTGACGGGCGAAGTGTCTGGCCACCGTCGACTTCGCAGCTCAGACGTTGATGATGTGGTGGGGAGTCTGTCCTATTGGAGCCACGCCATTCTTCGTGCTTACGACATCGATACAGCTAAGTTCCTTGTCGAGTACATCAATCAGAAGCTCAAATCCAATCCAGACCTCTACCCGCCTGAACTAGGTTGGAGAGCGGCTGTAGCTCACAGTCAAGGTGAAAGCCTCGACGAAAAAACTCATCCATGGTTTTGGAGTAAGAACCACAACGGTGAATTATCAACTGAAGCCGCACGAATTCTTGTGGTAAAAGACATGGCTTGTGAGGGCATCAATAACAAGTTGTGCAATGTTGTCGCTTGGGCTTGTAAACCCAACACAATGCGTCGTGTGGTTCAAGCGAACGGTCGAGCCTTCCGTTCATTCATAAAGAAGGAAGACAGCACGCTACATGTGCCTCATTCTCATCTCGATCGTGCTTACATTCTGACCCATTTCAATTGGGGGCAAGGTGAGAGCCTTGCTGACCGCCAAAGACCCCTAATCGATGCTCTGCGATTTTTCTATAATCCCGACTCTTTATCGGGACTGCTGAGTTTTGAGGACTGGCTAGCCAATGGCGAAGAAATCCAGGAAATGGATTTTGCCGAGAACGATACGACGGTCAGCATGTATGACGTGTTGAAAATCGTCAGCCATCTCGCTCAATGCGATCGAACAGGTCAGCGGGTTTCACTTCGCACGATCTATGACATGGTCGGTTGTAAGGGCGGAAAACGTCAGGACGCTGTTCGAGAGATGGCTCAAGGTCTTCAGACAGGAGACCCACAAACTCTTCGAAACGTGCAGAGGCGTTATGGGCAATTCACTGAAGCTACTTACCAAGGTGAAATCGCAGCAAACGAGAAGGTCGATGTTTCTTTAAGCGAGAAGATGAACGTCGATTACATCACCAGTCTTCAGAATACCGAGTCTCTTTTGGATAAGTACAAGGATGATCCAGAAGAGCTGGGTCGAGTTTGTTCTGCCATCACTCCATTGATGCGGGGTAATTATTACAAAGCCCAAGAGATGACGATGCAGGAAACCGTCACTGATGTGTGTAGGCAGGTTGGCTGGAAAATCATCCACAACCTGCAAATTCAAACTCATGCAGGTCGGGTTTACGCCGAAGTCAATCGTGCCGCAAGAATCATCATTGGAGTACCCGATGAGGAAATCTTCGGCAAAGACAGCCGTTTCAATACACCACCTGTGATTTTGGAATTGAAGCGTTCTCCCACACAGGGAATGATTGTGGGCCATGTTCTTCGCACTCTCTTCGAAGAAGGATTCATCGGCGAAGAGGCTTACTTCTTCCGCCTGCAAGATCTCGCTGCTAACCAAATGGAGGATGAAGATGATGACCTCAACTGAAAAGAAGCCCACTAACACCAGGGCCAACTCTGTCCAACCACACTTCGGCCGGGATCAAGGTGCCCGCATGGGATCACTCCCCACCGGGATTAGCGCCGTCATTAACAGCACCGAACGAGTTACGACTCTGTACGGCGAGCTGGAGACAGATAAGGAACGGAAGGCATTCTTCGATGAGTTCCTGAAGCGCCAACGCAATGGCTTTGGTGAAGCGTGGATGTGCATTTACCAGACGGTGGATTTGATCCGCGAAAACGATTGGTATTGGCAAGAAGCTGGGTTCGACAGCTTCGAGGCGTTCTGGCAAACACAAGGCCAGGCACTGTTTGGCAAATGGGCTGAGCTGGAGAGCACTTACCAGTACGCGCACATGGCAGCGCCTCAACTATTTGAGGTGAACTACGACGAGGCCAAGGCATTGGCACTGGAACTGGCGCAGTTCAGAGCAGTCCCTGCAGCGATGGATCCACACAAGCGCCCAGGCAATTCCAACGCCTCAAAAAACGCGGAGGACGATCGTCCGTCGCGTTCCCCCGTCGAACCAAACCACTACGTCAAAGAGATGAACTCCACTGAATGGAACGAAGGCTTCCAGCAAGGACAACGCGCCAAGGCTGACGGCGGCAACAGTCGTTTTGCTCGGTTCTCCCGACTGCGTCGTGACGCTCCCGAGGTTGCCGACAAGTTCTTAGCTGGTGAGTTTGTCAAGCGGTTCAAGAACGGCACCGTTCAGCCCGACATGGTCGCCGCTGAAGTTGCCGCCGGTATTCGCAAGGAAGGCGAAAAGGTCCAACGCCGCAACGGCTTGGCCTACGCCATGAAGCTGATCGGCACGTTCAACACCAAACAGCTCACCGAGCTGCAGACCTTTATCGATCAACTTATGGAATCTGGTAATGGCAGCAACTAAACGCAAGTTCATAGCAGTGACTATGAAGTTAGAGCTATACGAGCAAGCAAAAGCTGCAGCTAAAGCTCGTGATATCCCTGTAACCGCTTGGGTACGGGAGGTGGTTGAAGCTGAGCTAAGGAGGTCATCCCCTTAAGGGCGACTAGCCTGCTGGCATGCCCAACAGCGAGACCAAGATCCAGCAAGAGATTCGTCTGGGTCTTGGCACTCGTGATGATGTGCGCTTATTTAGAAATCAAGTCGGTCAGCTGCCTGATCCCCGCACTGGTCGCCCTGTTCAGTTCGGCCTCGCTAAGGGGTCGGCTGATCTGGTTGGCTGGAAGAAAGTCACCATCACACCGGACATGGTCGGGCAAGAAGTTGCTGTATTCGCCTCAATAGAAGTCAAGACTCCCGGAGGTAGACCCACCCCAAATCAAAAGGCATGGCTCACAGCCGTTGAAAATGCTGGTGGCATCGCAGGTGTTGCACGCTCAGTCAAAGACGCCACCGACATAATCGAACAACACTCTGCGTAATACGACGTTGACACAACCGTCGCACGACATTACCTTTCGTCGGCGTTGTCGTCCCTCACTTGGACTCACCCAAACTCGTTGTCAGAATCACTAAGCAGCAGAAGCACTGGCTCGAAACCCAGACTGCTGACTTCAAAACTGTCTCCGACGTAATCCGAGAACTCTTGGATCGTGAGATAGCCGCAGCTAAAGACAAGTCAGCCTGATTACCAGATGCCATCGCTTTCGCTTGACCTTGCTCAGACCAAGCAGTTCACTGCTCTCCTCAAAAAACAAAAAGGGGACTTGCGCTTACGTGCTTTTTACCCCTCTGGTCATCCCTTCAAGTCCTCAGACTCAGGACGCAAAGGCGAACCCAGCAAAGCAACCGTTGAAGCTTGGCAATCTGAAGGCCGCGGTGTTTATGCCGTCATCAACGACGGTGGTGACACTGACTCTGAAATAACCGCCTGTCGCGCTGTCTTCTGTGAATGGGACGATCGCCCAAAAGACTGGCAAGTCACAGCATGGAAAGATCTTCAACTCCCGGAGCCCACACTCCAGGTCGACACTGGTGGCAAGTCAATACACAACTACTGGATCTTTGACAGCCCAATCCCGGTAGAAGACTGGAAATCACTCCAAACTCGGCTGCTCGATCACGCTGACGCTGATCGCTCACTTAAAAATCCGTCCCGTGTCATGCGCCTCCCAGGCACATTTCATATTGACGCTGATGGCAATCCAGGTGGTCGCACTGCCATCATCCACACCTCAGAAAAGTATTACTCCGCTCGTGACATCGAGAAGGCTCTGCCGTCTCGCAAGATGTACGACAAAATGGTCGAGGCCAATCGCTACAGCGATTACAAGCCACGCACAATCGAAGAGATCTGCGAAGCCCTCGATAAAGTCACCCCACGAAAAGCTGGTACTGGCACCTATCACATCTACCGAAACCTCTTCTGGGGTCTAATCAAAGCAGTTGAAGAAGCAGGCGGCACTCGCGATCAAGCCATATCCCTTATGCAGTCCAACTCACCAAGTTGGAAAGGGCTGCATCAAATCGCCAACTCAGGTGGAGAGAAGGTCACCGCTGGAACCTTTTGGTACTGGGCAAAACACCATGGCTGGAGGCCACCCGCTCCACCAGCACGCAAAGAACTCAACATCACAGCCATAGCCGAAGCTCTTGGCGAAGAGAAAATTGAAGCTAGTCCTGAAAAACTTCAAAAAATTGAAGCCGCACAGCTAATCGACCTCCTTAGAAGCGCAAAGAAAGAATTTCGCTACAACGTCTTCACTCAACAGATCGAGCAGGAAGAAAAAATCCTTGAAGGCATTGAGCGCTACTACATCCGCCTTTCTCAACTTGGAGTCAAGGTCTCTAAAGAACTAGCAATTGACTGTCTGGTCGAAGTCGCACACGAAAACTCCTATGACCCAGTCCGCGCATACCTTGAGCATTGCGCTGAAACCGTAGAGCCCACCTACATCGATCGACTGGCAACTACCTATCTCAGGCCACAAGACAATCACCACACAGAAGCAACCCTCTACGACAACATGATCAAATGCACCCTCATCGCAGCAGTGCGACGGGTGTTTCAACCAGGCTGCAAATTTGATCAGGCCTGCGTTCTCATGGGTGAACAGGGCGCACGCAAGTCATCGTTTTGGAAGGCTCTCGGCGGCAACTTCTTTTCAGATGCACTCCGCGATATTCAATCAAAAGACGATCTCATGGTCCTGCATCGCAGCTGGATCATGGAATGGGCTGAGCTTGATCACATCACAAACAAACGACATGCAGGTCAAGTAAAAGCTTTCCTCTCACAATCGACCGACATGTTTCGTGTGCCTTATGGCAAGGCAACCGAAGCTTTCCCACGACGTGGAATCATCGTCGGTTCAACAAACCGGACAGACGGTTTCCTGGTAGACGACACCGGCAACCGTCGCTTCTGGGTTATCCCCGTAAAAGCAACTCACAAAAATCCAATCGACGTAGACAGCCTCATGAAAGAGGTCGACGCGATCTGGGCATCTGCTGTTCATGCCTATCGCAACGATGAGCCGTCTGCGCTTTCTATTGAACAAGAAGAACAGGTGTACAAAGAGAATGTCAACTACATGCTGGATTCTCCATGGCGTGCTCCGATTGAGGCTTGGCTCCGGGAGCCTAAGAATCGCTTTGAATACGTCACCGCCGATCTTCTTTTGACTGAGGCTGTCGGCAAGCCCGTCGAACGGCAGACCCGCTCTGACCAGATGCAGGTCTCATCCATATTGCGGGAGATGGGTTACATCAAAAGCAAAATGCGGGTCAATAATTCACTTAGGTGGGTCTACAAGCTCGTCTCAGCCCAAGACTCGTGAGTCTCAAAATGTTCCAACCTGTTCCAACCTTGTTCCAACCTCGATGGTGGGCAAAGCCTTTGGCACCACTGGTTGTTCCAACCGTTCCAACCTATAACCCTATAAAGATTATTTTTAATAAAAAGGGGTAGTAGGGGGGTAGACGGGGGGTAGGGGGCGTTTTAGGAAACTCTCTAGAAAGGTTGGAACAGGTTGGAACGTTGGAACAAGCCGGCGGTCGCCTCATCCACCTGCCGTTACCCTTGACGCAGACCTGCGGGCTTTTGGTTTATGACAGTCACCCTCACACATAACATCGATAAAATTGTCAATCGCCTCACGACATTTGAGCGATCAGACTTGCCGCGTGCTTGCAGGCGAACTGTTAATCAACTTGGCTTCGATCTTGCAAGAAAAGATATTCCTCAGTACATGAAGGCTGTCTTTGACCGGCCGGTCCCTTTTACCCTTCGCAGCGCTCAGTACAAAGTTGTATCTAATTTCGAGGTTCAACTTACTTTCAAGCAAAATGTCGGCAAAGGAAATGATCCCGCTCGCTACTTATATCCTGTGACGAAAGGCTTGCCAGACAACAAGGCTTATCAAACAAAGTTCACTCGATTTGTCCATAAAGCAGGTATTGCTCCAAGAAATCTTTATCCAATACCTTTTCAGGAAAATTTGCGTAAAAATCAATACGGCAATGTTTCGACTGGAGAGTATTCAAAAGTCTGGTCGGGCCTTCAAAGAACGACAGGTGGTGGCAAGACCGGGAGAGGATTCCGGTACTTCTCAGTTCCAGACAATCGCGGCCGTTCCCGTGTCAGCACCCGTCAAGGCAGCTTGTTTGATTTGCCAAATGGCATCTATCGCGTCAAGGGTCGTGGCGGCGGTGGAGTCGAGCTGCTGTTCACTTACGCACGCAGGCAGCCCACTGTTCCGAAGATCTTCGACTACTACGGCTTTGTAGAGAAGAACATCAGGTTCAAGATTGGACCGATGCTTGCTCAAAACCTGCGCTAGACGGTTGTCATGACAAGCGCCGAGCAGTATGATCCTCTCGGCGCTTTCGCCTTATCTTTGCTCTTGCCTTTCATGTCTGTCGCTTCCTTACGGAAAGCTGTCCGTGACGCCAACGCTGCTTACCGCAAAGGTGAGCCGACTATGAGTGACGCTGCTTACGATCAGCTCTTGGCTCAGTTGCGGGAAGTCGCACCACATGCACCTGAGCTGGACAGCGATGCTGTCGCACTGCTCAGCCTTGGGACGCAGCCTTTTGAAGAGTGGTATTCGTCTTTGCCTTCACGGTCAAACTTGGTCGTGCAGCCGAAGATTGACGGTTGCTCACTTGCGCTGCGTTACACCGATGGCCATTTATCCGCTGCCTGGGCACGATCAGGTCGTTGCGCTATGGCTGCCGCAATGTTGGTGCCAAGCATCCCGCGCAGCATCATGGCGTCGGGAGTTGTCGAAATCCATGGTGAGCTGTATGGCGCCGATTTCGCTGGCTCACAGAAAGCTGCTGCAAAGTCTTTAAACAGTCGTCCAAGTGGCGATGGCTTGTTGTTTTCTGCTTACCGCCTTGTTGGCGTAATCGGTACGGAGCACAGCACGATGATTCAGCTGCGCAAGCTTCGTTTCGACGTGCCGGACACCTTTGTCTGCACCTCGCCTGAGCAAGTTAGATCACTGCACCAGAAGTGGATCAACTGGGAGCTGTTTGACAGTTGGCCAACTGACGGCATTGTGGTCAAAGTGTCTGACCACGCATTGCAGCAAGAGCTAGGTCACAACACCCAGGTGCCTCACTGGGCGCTTGCCATGAAACGCTATGGCTGATCGAGATCCAATCGAGCGCAACCAATACGCCGAGAAGATCTTGATGAATCTCGGCATTAGGCCTTTGCGCGTTGACGTGACTCGGGGAGTCGTTCAGGTTCCTGCTGAACACCTGAGGACAGTTCAGAAAATCTGCGTGCGATTTGGCTGGCCGTTGCATGTCATGCCGTTGCCATAGCGCTCATCGGTGCTATAGTTCGCGCATGCCCGCTTACGGGCGCTTATCCGTACTACTTGCTTTTAATAGCTGATTCTGATGAACGAAGCACAAGCGCTCCAAGCCAGAAGAATGCCTAATTGGCAGCCTGGTGAAATCAAGATCGTCGACATGACGTTCGTGATCGATGATCCGAAGCTGTCTTCGCTCGAATCAATTAAGTGCATAAAGACTCTTGCGGCCTCGCTTGATGAAGCCGTGAAGCGAGCAAAGCGGAAGTATGGACCTGGCCACTTGAACGCTTGGGGCGTTCACGCCTTGCCTCTTGACCGCTGGCTGCTGGGTGGAGGCTGCTTGGTGCGCAGCAAGCATGACAAGAGCCATGCACAAGACCTGTACTGGATGGGTTATTGAATTTGATTGGGGACTTGCAAGGGCTTGGTTTTATGTCCGGGACTTGCGTCAAGTCGGTTTTATGCCGGGGACTTACGAGGGGTCGGTTTTATAGGCGTTTTTGTGTTTTGCTGTTTTCTCACACAAAATCTAGTACATATGTACTAGTACACAAAAATGTTGACTATTGAGAATGATTCTCATTCTCATTAGCTAAATAACATTTTACAATCGTGATTGCGTCAAGTTGGTGTCAATAACCGTTTCGTTTACGATATATCGTAAATCGTGATTGCGTCGTTCATTAACACAAACTACCGCGCAGATTTTGCACGTTTGTATGAGTTAGTATTTTTGGGGTTTGTGTTTGTGACTCCCGGAGGCGAAGGTGTCTGAAACCGTTCGCGGCCTATGTGTCAATAACTCGCGCCCCATGGCCGGCGTCGTATCGGCGCGGCTCCCGTACCGTGGCCGGCGCCCCATGGGTCTGCCTAGTGCGCCGTTCGCCGCGGTGGCCGGCAAGGGTGCGCAGCTGCTGCCGGGTGAGTGTTACGGATTGTTACAGGTTCCCCCGTTTTCGCCCGCTGTTGCAATAATTACGTGCACGCGTTCGCGCGTGTCTTATTCGTTACACCTTGCTTGTATTCCATGGGACTGATTTCTGAGGCCCTACGGGCGCAAGTCGCAGAAATGCGACAGCGGCACGAGGAGACGGACCGCCGGGTCCTGCAACTCATCGCCGACGCCCGCGAGCTGATCGCCGAGACTGAGGCCTACCTCGCCGAGGACCGGCCGCAGTGAACCAATCGCCCCCGCCACGCGCGGGGTTTTTTATTGTGTGCCAATCGGCTC
>Ga0181400_1000399_pt1 | contig 18732 bp, 13 predicted proteins | sample 23SPOviralmetaG_FD_130129 | JGI IMG/M metagenome (GOLD analysis project Ga0181400, IMG submission 130129) | Marine viral communities from the oligotrophic San Pedro Time Series (SPOT) site, San Pedro Channel, CA, USA - 23 SPOT_SRF_2011-06-22 | ecosystem: Environmental > Aquatic > Marine > Strait...
AGAACTTATGTTGGCTAAGTTTACAGCGTTGGATATCGCCATCTTTTATCCACTTTTCAGTTATTTATAATAGTTAATCAACATCTCCCTTAGTAGGGGAAGATATATTAGTTTGCTATATGTTTATGATCGATAACTAGTATTATTGAGAGAGGGAGAAGATACATTAGTTTGTGGCATAGTGATTGTTGCAGTGACTTGACTTAAAGAAGCCTCACTTAAAGGACTTGCATTTGTTGCATAACCAGTTCCACTTGCTACATCACTAACTGATGTAGTGGTTGTTGAAGCCCAAGTTACATTACCATAATCACCTGTTTCTGTACCATCACTAGGAACTTTTATAAGATAAACTCTTCTTACACTTGATACAGTTGCATATGCAGTTACATACAAATTATCATTACTATCAACAGAACAAAAACCCCAAGGCATATCCACAACTGCCGCATTATAATATAACTTTCTTGACCATTGAGCTACTCCACTACTATTGAATTTATGTACTACTACACTAGTTCTATCACTGTTATGGCGTCCAGTAGTGTTTACATACAGATTTCCAGAACTATCAATAGATCCACTATATTCTACTTCTCCACCATAACCATCAGAGTCTTTTGGAACTTGCTTAATCCATTGGAGAGTACCACTACTATTTGATTTAATTATAATACCTATAGCACCACTGAAAAGTGAAGCTTGGACATATCTACCAAAAGCATAACTATTTCCAGAACTATCACAAACAAGTCCTTTAAGATCAATTAGATCCCAATTAGTATCAGAACTACCAATTTTATACTCTTGCTTCCATTGTAATGTGCCAGAACTATTATATTTCGCAATAGTGCTTGCTTTTTTATAACCATTTGATGCCATAGGCATCAAATAATATTCCATACAATGATAAGTATTTTCAGATGAGTCAATACCAAACGATCTACCAGGTTTTACATCTTGACCTGATGAATAATAAATAGCTCTAGACCAAGATATGCCTCCTGTAGCATCCAATTTAAAAAGTGCTAATTTATCATTACTTATAATGTTATCTTTATCCTTTCCAGTTAGATAATGTCCTCCAGAAGCACCAATTCTAACACCAAATTCTCCCATAATTCTGTCACTAGTAGATGGTCCATTACCAATTCTTTTAATCCAACTGGTGGTAGTCCCATCAGTTGCTAATAGTTGATGTTCAATATATTTGTTACCAGTTCTAACAGAATGAAGTATAGTACCTGAACTTGAAACATCAAATCCATAATTAGCAACAGTGGTTGAAGTATCAGTATATCCTCTAGCCCACTGGAGCACACCTTCAGAATTAGTTTTTAAAAGACCTGCAAGTACTTCACCATTACCTGAACTATCATCAAAATAAAATGAAGAATAAACATTACCAGAACTATCTACTCTTGGACCATTACTGGCAGCAGCAGTTAATGAATCATAAGCATTTGCTCTGAATCCTAAAGACCAATAATCCTTAGATGCTCCACCATAACTAAGTAACATTTGTTGCATCATATCTAAATATCTCCTTATGTTAATTGTGAACCAGAAATAGCAAACTCATTAGAAGCAGTACAAACAATTGTACACATTCCTTTTGCTGCTATTGTTCTAGTTCCAGTTGCTGCATCAGCAGTATTATACAATGTAACTCCCGAACCTTGTACGACTGTATTATTACCACTACCGACATTGAAGACTGAAATCATATCACCAGCAGTGAATATGTTTTGGTTGAGAGTAAGAGCAGCACCACTCCCTGATGACCTTATAATTTTTCCAGCATCACCAACAACAAATGCATAGGCACCACTCTGAGCGTTAACTCCAAGTCTTCTCAATGGACCGATTGAGTCACTGACTGCACCAGTAACTGTTACACCAGTATTAGTGGTTTCAAATTTCTTGGAGTTGTCATAATAAAGATCTACAGAACCATTTTCAGTAGCAACTATATAATCCTCAGCCCCTGATGCATTTGACCAAGCGTTTGTACCACCTCCTCTGAGAACAATTCCACCAGTGTTACTAATAATTTTGAAACTACTCGTATCTTGATAAATTTCAGAAGTATGAAACTTTAATCTATCATCACTAGATCCGCCACTCAACCCAAGTACAACATTTGCCCCACTTGCATCAACACCACTTCTTGCAGTGATAATACCAATTGAGTCAATATTAGTTACATCTTCATATGATAATGTACCACCAATTGACACATTACCAGTAAAGGATCCTGTGGTACCAGTTAGTCCAGCAGGAAAGGTAGGAGCTCCTGTTCCTACCTTATCAAAAATGTTGTCTACTTGTATCCTGGACATAATGTGTTTTTAGTTATTTAGGAAGTATGCGACACTATGATTATCTAATCAAGATTTTTGTATTTGACACAGAAGTACCAGCAACTACTGATGGATTGCCAACAGAAGTAGCAAGAGAACCACCAGGTTGAACATAATAGGTTTTTGCTGTTGTTAATCCAGTTTGACCTGTATTTACTCCACCTAGAATGTTTACCTTACCAGTTGCTGTATTAGCAATTGCTTCTGCAGCAATACCAATGTAGTTTTCTGCAGTTAGGTTGGTACTGATTTGTTCTGCTTTATAAACAATAGCATCACCTCTACCAGAATTAGAAGGATTCTTAAATCCTATTACTGTTGCACCTTGGGATGTATTATATGTTGCTCCTGGATATTCCTGAGAAAGTGGAGTCCAAGTGACCTCATCTCCAAAAGTAATAGTTGTTGCACTTATTGTTGATTCACGAATCTTACCATCACTATTAGTGTTGTAAATTATAATGGTTTTTGCTGCATTTACATCATACACTACAGCTAACTGTGCAGTGCTTCCAGAAGAAAATACTTGTGAAGTACCAAAAGTGATTGATGTTCCACTTACAGTTCCTACATTTGCTTTTCCATTACTGGAGTTATAAATAACAACCACTTTTTCATTTACAGGATCATATGATGATTCAACCCAACTACTGTCGATGCTTCCAGACTCAAATTCTGATTCAGAACCAAAGGTAATTGATGTGCCATTTACAGTTCCTACTTTTGCTTTACCTTTGTTGGAATTATCATCTTTATAAAAAACGACTACCTTTTGAGCTGCTTCATGATATACAATATCTTTTCCATAGGGTCTGGTCGCTAAAGTTGCAATACTTCCAAAAGTCATACTATTTCCAACTACAGTTCCAACAATTGCTTTTCCTGCATAACTACTTCCTTGACTATATGCAATGACAACTTTTTGTGCATTGACATCATATGCAATTTCAGGCCAAGAAACGGGGCCTGATGATTCAAATACTACTTTGGAACCAAAACTTATTGAATTATTACTGGCATCTACAGTTCCAATAAGAACTGCACCTTTATCACTATCATTATCATCTCTAAAAGCATATACAATTTTACCAGAAGCCACATCATAACATGCGTCATGATATGCTGGTCGAGAACTGATTGCTGATACTGGAGTTCCAAAAGTAATAGTTGTTCCTGAGACTGTTCCTACTACTGCAAAACCATTAACACCTGTTTGATCTTTATAAAAAATAACTACTCTATCTTTGGCTGTATCATATGTTGCTATATGATTTTCACAAACATTAGTGCCACTATAGTTGGTTGCTGATGGTGAAAAAGTTGTTCCAGCACCAGCAGTCGCAACACCTGTTACAGTTCCATCAGTTTTAAGGATTACTGTTTGACCATTAGCAATAGTACCACTCGCTACAAAGTTGGATACACCAGACTCAACACCTGTAAGTTGTGATCCATCTCCGTAATATGTAACAATCCCACTGACTGCACTTACACTTTGACCTGCGCCAATTCTAATTCCACTTCTTGCTGTAATAAGACCAACAGAATCAACATTTTTTACATCTTCATAGGTGAGTGTTCCACCCACAGAAACATTTGCAGTAAATGTTGATACACCAGTAACCACTATACCAGAGGTATTTGCCTGTACTTTTATATTACCACCAGAGTCTTTTAATGCAGTAGCATCAATACCTGTTAATGATGTTCCAGAGCCAACAAACCTTGTTGCAGTTACAACACCAGTGACAACTGCTCCAGATGGAGCTCCAACAGCACCACCTGATCTATTCTTTATATTGTCAACGAATAATTGTGACATCTTATGGTATTTTTAGTTATTTATATCTTATCTGACTACTATTTTTGTGTCTGATATAGCAGTACCAGCAACTACTGATGGATTACCAGGTGATGTGCTGATACCTCCATTATTCTGAACATAATATGTCTTTGCTGTTGTTAAACCAGTTTGACCTGTATTAGTTCCAGTGAGAACATTAATTTTACCAGTTGCTCCATTAGAGATTGCTTCTGCTGCAATACCAATATAGTTTTCAGCAGTTAGGTTGGGTATTACACTATCAGTAGTAATGACCGCAGATGTGACATAGTTAGAGTTACCAGGATCCTGATAAACAACAACTGTTTTTTCATTAGTAGAGTCATATGCACATGAGGTGTAGGCAACACCTCCATCTTCAAACTCTGTCTCAGCACTAAAACTAATGCTAGTTCCACTTACAGTACCAACAATTGCTCTGCCACTTTCTGGGTTGTTATCCTTGTAAATAATAATTACTTTACTTTTAGTGGAGTCATATGTGCATTGAATACTAGTACTATTAACAGCATTAAACACCACTTCAGAACCAAAACTAATACTAGTACCAGATACAGTTCCTACAATTGCTGTTCCATATTCGTTGTTGCCATAATCCCTATAGGCAACAACTACTTTTCCATTAGTGGAATCAAATGTGGATGCTGTCAATCTAGTATCTCCACTATTAAATACAACTTCACTACCAAAACTAATTGATGTTCCAGAAACAGTTCCTACAACTGATTTTCCCTGATTACCGTCGCCCTGATCCCTATAAGCAATTACTACTTTACCATTAGTAGAGTCAAATGCACATGATTCAAATCCAGTACTTCCACTGTTAAATACTGCCTTAGAACCATAACTGATATCAGTACCAGATACAGTACCAACTAGTGCTGTACCACGAGTACCATTGCCATTATCTGAGTAAGCAATAACTACTTTACCATTAGTGGAATCAAATGTTGATGTGATGTAATCAATATTATTAGTTTCAAATACTCTTTTAGTGCCAAAACTAATACTAGTACCAGATACAGTTCCTACAATTGCTGTACCATCGGAACTGTTGCCACCATCCGTATAAGCAATAACTACTTTCTCGTTGGTAGAGTCATATACACATGAGATGTAGTGAGCATGTCCACCACTATTAAAGGTTGCTTCAGAACCAAAACTAATACTAGTGCCAGATACAGTACCAACTCTTGCTCTACCATCATTATTAAAATTTCTATATGCAACAATTACTTTATTGTTGGTAGAGTCATATGCACATCCCGTGTAATAAGTCGCTAAACTAGCAACTAAAACTGAGGAACCACTACTTGGATCTGCGGAACCTGTTTGAGTAACAATACCAACAGTGCCATCTGTTTTGATAATTACTGTTTGACCGTTACCAATGTCACCACTTGCAACAAAATTAACTACACCAGATTCTACACCAGATAATTTTGATCCATCGCCATAATATGTAACAATCCCACTGACTGCGGAAACGCTCTGCCCTGCACCAATTTTAATACCTGCTCTAGCAGTAACAACACCAACAGAATCAACATTTGTTACATCTTCATAAGTCAGTGTTTTGCCAACTGATACATTACCACTAAATGTAGAAACACCAGTAACTACTATGCCAGATGTATTTGCTTGTACTTTTACATTACCACCAGAGTCTTTTAGTGTAGTGGCATCAATACCTGTAAGTGATGCTCCAGAACCAACAAAACTAGTAGCAGTAATAACACCAGTAACAACTACTCCAGATGGAGCTCCAACAGCACCACCTGCTCTATTCTTTATATTGTCAACTAATACATCTGACATCTGATGGTATTTTTAGTTATTTATGATTTCCATACCAGGACTTTTGTATCTGATATGGCAGTACCAGCAACTACTGACGGATTACCAGCAGAAGTGGCAAGAGTGCCATTTGGTTGAACATAATAGGTTTGTGCTGTAGTAAGACCAGTTTGACCTGTATTTACTCCACCTAGAATGTTTACCTTACCTGTTGCTCCATTAGAGATTGCTTCTGCTGCTATTCCAATGTAGTTTTCTGATGTAAGGTTGGTTGTTTGTGATGTTACACTAAAAACAGCTGATGTGCCATTTTGTGAATTTGTATAATCTTTATAAGAAATAATTACTTTTTCACTAGTAGTATCAAAAATACATGAAGTGTCTGCAGTATTGGCAGATTCAAATACAGTACCAGAATCAAAAGAAATGATACCTGATTCATCTATTGTACCTATAACTGCTGTACCATGATCAGAACTACCAGCATCTTGATATACAATAACTACTTTATTTGCGTTAGTGTCAAATGTAGATGACAAATTAGTTACTCCACCAGCAGTTCCATCAAATACAACAGGAGTACCAAAAGTAATATTGGTCCCACTTACTGTTCCAACAGCTGCTGTTCCATAACTGGAGTTGCCATAATCAGCATATGAAACAACTACTTTCTCTCGATTACTATCATATGTGGCTTGGGTCCATCCAGTGTTACCAGTTTCAAATACAGTTTCACTACCCCAAGAGATTGATGTTCCACTTACTGTTCCTACTTTTGCTGCACCTTGATTACTTGTATTTTTATAAACAACAACAACTTTACCATCTTTAGTGTATATCACATCAGGATCATTGACATCAGATGCAAAGGTATTTGATCCACCACCCCAAGAGATTGAATTTCCAGAGATTGTACCAACTTTTGCATCACCTCGATCTGAACTATAAGTATTTCTCCACACAACAATCACTTTATCATTTTGAGTGTCATAAGTCATTCTATTATATGCTGCCCCATTACCCGAAAATTCATTTTCAGCACCAGTCCCATTGGAAGTAACTATATTATTTCCAACATCTATTCCTAATACCTTTACTTGTCCAGCATTGCTACCACCTGGCATAGAATAAGATACAAGAAATTTATTATCATCAGGATTGAATATCAGATCTTGAACCTGTGTTGAATCATAATTTCTCCAAACATATTCAGAACCAAAACTAATTGAATTATTTGAAGCATTAACAGTTCCTACAACTGCTGTTCCATAGTTGTTGTTGCTAGAATCCCTATAAGCAATAACTACTCTATTTGAATTACTGTCATATGCTATTTTAGTTTGACTTGTGAGGGCAGGATTAAATATCACAGGACTACCAACAGATGGAGTTGCGGAACCTGTTTGAGTAACAATACCAACAGTCCCATCTGTTTTAATGACTACTGTTTGACCATTAGGAATAGTGCCACTTGCTACAAAATTACCAACACCAGATTCTACACCAGATAATTTTGATCCATCACCATAGTAAGTAACAATCCCACTGACTGCAGAGACACTTTGTCCAGCGCCAATTCTAATTCCACTTCTTGCGGTTATAACACCAACAGAATCAATATCAGTTACATCCTCATATGTTAGTGTTCCACCAACTGATACATTGCCAGTAAATGTTCCTGTGGTTCCTGTTATATTACCAGTTACGTTACCAGTTACGTTACCAGTTACATTTCCACTAAAACTTGTTGCAGTGGTAACACCAGTTACAACGACACCATCAGGAAATGTTGGAGAAGATCCTGATGTCTCTCCTCTTAAAGTATTTACTCTTAAACCTGACATAGATCTATATTTTTAGTTATTTATGATTTTTGTACTACGATTTTTGTGTCTGATATAGCAGTACCAGCCACTACAGATGGACTACCAGCAGAAGTAGCAAGAGTACCAGTTGGTTGAACAAAATATTTTTGTGCTGTAGTAAGACCAGTTTGACCTGAATTAATTCCACCAACAACAGTAATCTTACCAGTTGCTCCATTAGAGATTGCTTCTGCAGCAATACCAATGTAGTTTTCAGTTGTTAGGTTGGTTGTTTTACTTGTGGCACCAAAAACAAAACATGTTCCATAGTTAGAGTTTCCATTATCTTTATACCCAATAATCATTTTGACATTGCCAGAGTCAAATGCCATTGATGTTCCATTAGTTTCTGCAGTTTCAAATACATTAGGAGATCCAAAACTAATTGATGTTCCACTTACAGTTCCAACAATTACCGTTCCATAGTTAGAGTTTGCATAATCTCTATAAGCAATAACTATTTTTTGATCAACACTATCATATGATATTGACATCTGTCCTGATTGAGCAGACTCAAATACAACTTCACTACCAAAACTAATTGATGTTCCAGAAACAGTACCAACTATTGCTGTACCATATTCAGAGTTCGCAGTATCTTGGTAAGCAACAACTACTTTACTATTAGTACTATCATATGTTATCGCAATAGACTGTGAAGAGTTGGCAGCATTGAATACAACATCACTACCAAAACTAATTGATGTTCCACTTACAGTTCCAACAACTGCTGTTGCATGGTAAGAATTACCATAATCTGAATAAACAATAACCACTCTATTATTAGAAGAGTCATATGCTACATCTATTAATCTAGTATCAGCATTATGAAAATTAGATTCACTACCAAAACTGATACTAGTTCCAGATACAGTTCCTACAATTGCTTTACCATAGTTAGAGTTGCCAGTATCCCTATAAACAATAACTACTTTTTGATTAGTAGAGTCATATGTTATATGAATATCATTGGTAGTACCAGAATGAAATACAACTTCACTACCAAAACTAATTGATGTTCCAGAAACAGTACCAACTATTGCTGTTCCATAATCAGAGTTACCATCATCTCTATAAACAATAACTACTTTTCCACTGTTAGAGTCATATGTTGCCGAAACAGAATTAGTGGTAGCGGATGCAAATACAACAGGAGTACCAAAAGTAATATTACTTCCTGAAACAGTACCTACAATTGCTGTTCCATAATTAGAGTTGCCAGTATCCTTATAAGCAATAACCACTTTACCATTGGTGCTATCATATGCTGATGATATATCATCAACACCAGCAGATTCAAATAAAGTAGGAGAACCAACAATAGGAGTATCAGAACCCGATCTAGCAATAGTACTAACAGTTCCATCAGTATTGATAACTACTGTCTGACCATTAGCAATAGCACCACTTGCTACAAAATTAACTACACCAGATTCAATCCCAGTAAGTTGTGAACCATCACCATAATAAGTAACAATTCCACTGACTGCAGAGACACTTTGTCCTGCACCAATTTTAATACCTGATCTAGCAGTAACTAATCCAACAGAATCAATGTTGGTTACATCTTCATATGTTAAAACACCACCAACTGATACATTACCAGCAAAGGTTCCTGTGGTTCCTGTAATATTACTATTACCTATTACATTTCCTGTTACATTACCAATTACATTTCCATCAAAACTTGTTGCGGTTGCAACACCAGTAACAACTGCACCATCAGGTAATGATGGAGCAGATCCTGGTCTTTTACCTTTTAAATTTGCAACTCTTAAATCAGACATTAAAGATCACCAATTTGAAGCACATCAATAATCATAGTTTTACCAGTTCCAACGGTGAGTGCAACACCAGAACCAACTTCAATATTTGGAACAACTGATACAACATAAGATGTGGTTAATCCAGCGTTCTCTGTATCAATCAGTAGGTTACTAGTCACAGTCACATGTGCGTCAATGTAACTGAATGGTGAGGGTGTTTCGTCACTATAGTTAATAGCAGTTCCTAGACCACCTCCTCCACTACCACCAGAGATGGAGATATCAATAGTATCACCGTTCTGTGCAAAGGTGTTACCACTACCAATAAAGTTTAGTGTCTTAGCTTCACCAATTGCAATACCACCAGAGTTTACTCCAACAACAGCACCATAAACAGTTCCAGTAACAGCTAAGTCACCACTGATTGTCTGTGTGGAGGCTGCTGATACAATAGCATCAGCTACTCTGAAATCATCCTGAATTTCAAACAGGACTTCATCATTTGTTTGTGCAGCATTAACAAGAGTTACAGTTGAACCATCTTGTGCTGTGAAATCACTATTATTAGATAATCTAACACCGTTTCTGAAAACACCAATCTGGTTAATACGGTACCCACCAGCAACTGTGAAGACAGTTTGGTTGTTGGTAGCTAGAACCCTGATGATCTTAGATGCTACATTATTTGTTAGTGATATGGGTCTACCAAGAGCCATGGCGATATCTTTTTAGTTATTTATGTTATGATTTTTGCACTGCAATTTTAGTGGATGAAACTGAAGTACCAGCAACCACAGATGGATTACCAGCAGAAGTTGCAAGAGTACCATTTCCTTGAACATAATATTTTTGTGCTGTTGTGAGTCCTGTTTGTCCCGTGTTAGTTCCACCAACAACCGTAATCTTGCCAGTTGCTCCATTAGAAATTGCTTCTGCTGCAATACCAATATAGTTTTCTGATGTTAGGTTGGTTTCTATACTATTAGTAGTAAGGACCACAGCCTCCCCAAGATCAGAAACATTCCTAAAAGCAATAGCTACTTTACCGTTAGCGGAGTCATATACAGGTGAGTTGTAGTAAGTACCTGAACTATCATATTCTATTTTAGTACCAAAACTGATACTAGTACCAGACACAGTTCCAACTATTGCTTCACCTTTTGCAGGACTACCTACATAAGCAATAATTATTTTTTCCTTAGCAGAGTCATATGTTATTCCAGTATGACTCGCTGCATTATTAAATACAACTGCACTACCAAAACTAATACTAGTACCAGACACAGTTCCAACTATTGCTTTACCCTGATTGGAGTTTTCATAAGCAACAACTACTTTACCATTAGCAGAGTCATATGCGGCCGACATCCAGTCAGTATTTGTACTACTAAAAATTGTTTCACTACCAAAACTGATACTAGTACCAGATATAGTACCAACTTTAGCTCTACCAGAACTAGAGTTGCTTTGATCCTGATAAAAAACAACTACTTTATCATTGGTGGAGTCATATGCACATGCAAACCTATAAGTAAGTCCAGTATTAAATATCACTTCAGAACCAAAACTGATACTAGTGCCACTTACTGTTCCAACTACTGCTGTGCCTTTGTCACCAGCACCCGACTGTGCATCAGTATAAACAACAACTACTTTACCATTGCCGTTAGATACCGACTTCAAATCAGTAGTTCTATTATTAAATGTTCCTGCACTACCAAAACTAATACTAGTACCAGACACAGTTCCAACTTTTGCTCTGCCTGTGAATTGATTGCTGTCAGTATATGCAACAACTACTTTACCACTTCCAACATATGTGACACTCTGGTAGGAACTTTGTCCACTATTAAATGTAACTGCAGAACCAAAAGTAATTGAATTATTACTAGGATTTACAGTACCAACTATTGCTTTACCATCATAACCACTACCAGAATCATATTGACTATAAGCAATAACTACTTTACCACTACTAGCATCATATGCGGCTGATGGAGATGAGTTTGTTGAATTAAATGTTACTACAGAACCAACAGATGGATTTGCAGAACCTGTTTGAGTAATAATACCAACAGTTCCATCTGTTTTAATGATTACTGTTGCACCATTAGGAATAGTACCACTTGCAACAAAACTTTGTGTTCCACTCTCAACACCAGTTAAGCCAGAACCATCACCTTGAAATGATGTAGCTGTGACAACACCAGTTACAACAACACCATAATTAGGAACTTTGATACCTTTATTAGCTGTAATGATACCAACAGAGTTTACATTCTCAACTCTTGCATATGTAACAGTGCCTGCCGCTGAAATCTGTTCAGCTGTAATATCTTGAACTGTAATGCTTGGTGTGCCTTGTAATCCTGTAGCGTTCCCTGACAGATTACCAGAGTACTGAGTGGCACTTAATGTAGATGTGCTAGTATTGTAAGTGATATTAGAATTGGTAGCAGCCTGAGTCATACTACCAGAAGTTTGACTGGTAACAACTAATCTTTGTGTTCCACTTGAGGCGTTTAGTGTGGCTCCAGCTACAATACCGGTAAGGTTTGAACCATCACCACTAAATGATGTTGCACTAATGACACCAACCACATCAAGTTTGGTATCAGGAGTTGAACTATTGACACCAACGTTATTATTGGCGTCAACACTAAAAACGTTTGAGTTAGCTAATTTTGCAAGTTCTCTAGCCCTAGTCATTTTAGCTACTACTTTTTAGATATTTATATTGATATAGAGAATTATGATTTCCACACTAATACCTTTGTATTAGATACAGCAGTTCCAGCAACTACTGATGGATTACCAGCAGAAGTGGCAAGAGTACCATTATTCTGAACATAATAGGTTTGTGCTGTAGTAAGACCAGTTTGACCAGAGTTGATTCCACCAACAGTAGTTATCTTACCAGTTGCTCCATTAGCAATTGCTTCTGCTGCTATTCCAATGTAGTTCTCTGCAGTTAGGTTGGTTGATGATCCCCTTGATCTGTAAACAAATGATGTGCCATAATTGCTATTACCACCATCTCTAAGAGAAATAACTACTCTATCATTAGTAGAGTCATATGCTGATGAAATTTTATCATTATCATTTTCAAGAACAGTATGAGTTCCAAAACTGATTGATGTGCCACTTACTGTTCCGTCAACTGCTGTACCACTACCAGAGTTACCATTATCCCTATAAACAATGACTACTTTTTGAAGAGTAGAATTATATACCATTGAATGGTCTTCAGTAGTGGCAGATTCAAACACCGAACCATTACCAAAAGTAATACCGTTACCACTTACGGTTCCAACTTTTGCTGTTCCATAGCTGTTGTTGCCCCCATCCCTAAAACCAATAACTACTTTACCATTAGTAGAGTCAAATGTTCCAGAGAGTTTCGAAGCTTGATCGGTACCTGACCAACTTTGTTCACTACCAAAACTGATTGAGTCTCCATTAACTGATGCAACATATGCTTTTCCATAGTTATTCTGATTCCTACAAATAAGAACTAATTTCTGATTAGTAGAGTCATATATGGGTGTGGGCTCAAAAAGATTACCACCAATAGACACTTCTGATCCAAAAGAAATTGAATTATTACCAGCATTTACAGTGCCAGAAATTGCAGCAACACTAAACCCTGAACCAGAACTGTTCCTAAAAGAAATAATTACCTTATTATTAGTAGAGTCATATGTTGATTTGACATCGTAAGTAGTTTCATTATTAAACACCACTTCTGATCCAAAAGTAATTGAGTTATTGCTAGGATCTACATCTCCGACTATTGATGTTCCCTTATCATTATTTCCATTATCATTATAAGAAATAACTACTCTATCATTAGAAGGGTCATATGTTGCTGCAATATTGTCAGAATCACCAGTATTAAACACCACTTCTGATCCAAAAGTAATTGAATTATCACTAGGATCTACAGTGCCAACTCTTGCTGTTCCATAATAAGAATTACCTTGATCCCTATAAGCAACAACTACTCTATTATTAGTAGAGTCATATGCTATTGAATTGGACTGGGTGACAGAAGTATTATACGCCACTGCAGAACCAACATTTGGACCAGTAACTGTTTCAGTAACAATACCAGCAGTTCCATCTGTTTTGATAACTACTGTTTGACCATTACCAATAGCACCACTTGCAACGAAGTTAGATACACCAGACTCAACACCAGTAAGTGATGAACCATCTCCTTGATACGAAGTAGCTGTAACAACACCAGTTACAGTCATTCCATAATTAGGAACTTTAATACCTTTATTTGCTGTAATGATACCAACAGAGTTTACATTGGTAACATCCTCATATGAGATCGTACCAGCGATTGATACCTTTTCTGCTGCAACATCCTGTACGGTGATACTTGGTGTGCCCTGCAGTCCTGTAGCGTTCCCTAAGAGGGTTCCAGAGAAGTTTGTAGCACTCAGTGTGTTAGTTGATGTATTGTATGCAATATCAGCGTTGGTCGCTGCTTGGGTCATACTCCCAGAAGTTTGACTGGTGACTACAAGTCTCTGTATTCCACTTGAGGCGTTTAGTGTAGCTCCAGCTACAATACCAGTGAGATTTGACCCATCACCAAAGTATTGAGTAGCACTGACAACTCCAACCACATCAAGTTTGGCATCAGGAGTTAAACTATTGACACCAACATTGTTACTGGAGTCAACACTAAAAACTTCTGGGTTAGCTAATTTTGCAAGTTCTCTAGCCCTAGTCATCTCAGCTATTACTTTTTAGTTATTTATATCAATCAAAAAGATTTAAAACCGGTTGGTTCTTCAGGCCACTCTACATTGTGAGGGAAACCTTCTTGAGTTGTAATATCTCTCAGTTCTTGACGATACTCTCTCCACTCATCACTCATCACAACATCAGAACAACCCATCCAATCAGATTTTGATATCAAACTATTTCTAGTGCTTCTAATACTCTCAGATGCTTGAGTATCAATATTCAATCTATATGCTTTTTTATCTTCTTCATTATTGAAGATAGGACCAATCACATACTTAGTAAACCACTTACCTTTAATCTCCTCAATACCCTGTCTTACAACAGTTTCATATGGTGAAGTAGTTTGTGGTTGTGGTCCTTCAAGAATAACCTCAAGACCATATGTGTCTATAACATATGGTGTCAATGGTTTAGGGAAAGAAATATTTGGATACTTATAATATAAATCTCTTTCACTAATGACTTCACCAGTCTCTCTAACCCTTAGTTCCATATATTATGCAATGGCGAGGAAAATGTAGGTGCCGCCGGATTGATTTATATCATTAGGGGCTGATGCACTAACTGTAAATCCTGTATTAAGTGGGTTGATAAAATCACTACTTGTGCCTTCTGCCGTATTGGTATTTAAAGCAAAGTGCTTATCATTGCCAGAAGTAATGCCACGAACTGAGTCCATAACGTCCCAATCGCCACCGACATCAGTTCGTTTAATTAGTACAAACCTGGCACCATTTGTAAATCCGCAGTCAACATTAATTGCGTTACCAGTTCCAGAATAACTACCTACTTTTGATATACCAGGTAGGGTTGCGAATAGGTAAGCAATAATAATACTACCATTGTGATTTGTATTTGATGAGTTTCCAAGACTGAATACTGAAGATGTTGGGGTTGTTCCACCCCACATATCTCCTCCACTATCATTGGATTGAGAATCATTAGAATTTAATTTTAACCACTTGTTTGCACCACTTGCTGCGTGATAAACCATCCATTCTTCAGCTCTACTAGTATCTTTGACAATCATCAATTCGGGCACCGCCCCCAAATTATGCAAAATTGTCCTAGGACTGTTGTTTCCAAAATAGTTAACTACATCAAAAAAACCTGGGGCACGTTTGAAAGTGTAAAATATCATCAAATTGTTTGCCCATGCACTGGCTATTCCATACTTTGTGGTGTAAACACTTTTGGTGTTACTACTAGCCGCCTTTGCGTCAGTAGCATTAGAAATAAGTTGTCTTGTATATTGAGACGTAGTCTTCCAAGTGTTAATTCCTAGCTGTCTTGTGAAAAACCAGTTGTTCCCGTTAGCGCTGGCTTCTTTTGCAATTTGCAAGTCAAAAGGAAATCCATTAGTGATAAATGAACCACTTGATGGTGTTCCATAATATGCGTGGAATACATCCGTCCCAGTTTCAGGTGGCTTATTTGGACGGCGGATTGCCATGTAGATATAGGTGTTACTACTACTGTTTATTTCAGAAGAAGATTCGGTTTTGAATCCAAATCCAGTGTGTGTTGCATACGCTCTGTAAGGGTAAGTTTCTACGTCGGGGGCATTCGAATACAGAAAGGCTTGGTTTGTATCATTGTTTGCAGCTCCTCTTGTCACATCTAACATAGTCCAGTTACTGGTACCATTAGTATTCTTTATTAATACAAACTGAGGTTCAAATCCAACACCAATGTCTTGAGTACCATTATTACCCGTATAAGTTCCACATGTAATAATGCTTTCATCACCACCCGTGCCAAACGATGCATCGTTATGAGCAAAGACGTAGGCAACGTAGCCTTTACCACTACCGTTTACGTCACCGTCGTAGTTGACCGTGAAATGGGTGGATGTTGGCTCAGTATCGTTAAAGGGTCCAGCCTGTGTATCTGCTGCAGAAGTGTTATTCAAATGCATATTCTTGGTTGCACCCATTGATCGGTGATAAACCGACCAATCGGAATCATTAGTAGTGCATTTGATAAGTATCATTCCAGGCACACTGCCGAGTGAATGTGCAACTGTTCTCACACTACCTGTGCCCGTATATGTAACTACATCAAAGAAACCAGGCGCTTTACGAAATGTCCAGGAGACGTAATCCTTGTCCGAGTAGTTCAACTCTGTATCATTAGTACTAAATGTGTATCCGTCTGAATTAAATGAGTTAAACCAATTACGGTCTCTTGCCAAGTTTTGTTCATCGGAAGCTAAATGATATCTAATTCCTCTTTCATTATCTACCAATGCATGTCTATCTGATATATTCCTACCTTTAGTCCAAACTAACCCTCCTTCACCAGCTAGATCAATTCCATTTGTGATTGTTCGGGGGCTGGAACTACCGTTTGCTTCATACAAAAACGTACTAAAAACATCATCAACGTAAACCGGGTCTCCAGATGCTCCAGCAGCACCCATCATCATTGCTCTTGTTAAGTTACTCATATCAGTTAACGTAATCTACTAGTGATGAACCTCTAAATCTAGTGCCACCGTCATCCGTAAGGAACATGAAGAGATGCGTTTTGCCCGCCGTTAGGGTCGGTGCAGTATCTGCCGGGAACTTAACTGATGATGGCCAAGTTACAGTTCCACTCGAATGTGTCAGTTCTAATGTAAATGAATATGCACCACCTGTTGGTACATTAGCAAAGGTGAATGTACTATTACCACTGATAGTCTTCTTGAAGTAGTTTCCTGCTGAACAATTGACTTCCAATGCACCCATTGAGGTGATGTTTTCTTTGTAAGGTCCGGTTAAGATTAGCCCTGCACCTATTGTAGAAATACCAGCAGTGACGACAATACCACCAGCATTAACTCTTACTCCAGTTCTGGCAGTAACAACACCAACAGAGTCAACATTTGATACATCTTCATAGGTGAGTGTTCCACCAACTGATACATTACCACTAAATGTACCAGTGGTTCCTGTTACTGAACCAACTACAATATTTGGTGTTCCAGTTAATCCTCCAGCATTTCCACTTACGTTACCAGTAACGTTCATTGTAATGGTTCCAGATCCACTGAGATTCTTTCCACTAGGGAGAGTTGCACCTTCAGCAAATTCAACGGAACCACTTCCCGCCTCATTAACTATTTTGTTTACCCTAATTTCAGACATCTGTTTCTAAAATCCTTTTTCTATGTTTTTATTTATCAAAATACACCAAGCACATTAGTAACTAACGTATTATTAGTTTTGATGTGAAAAGTGGCACCAACTGCTACATGAACAATACTTTCTCTAATAAATGCAACATCACCTGAAGTTGTATCTGATTGGACAGTCACTGATGTTCCTGCACCAATTGTTACTTGTTTTGGAGTTTTGAAAAATGTATTAAGTGGTGATGTTTGATCAGTTGATAATGCAGTTGCAAATCCACTGACACCAGTTAGTTCGCTACCATCACCAACAAACTTACTTGCAGTAATAATACCTGAAGTATTGATACTTCCAGTTGTTCCAATACCAACACTGGTCAATCCAGAACCATCACCAGAAATAATACCATCAACTGTCAAATCACCACCAACTGTCAAATTACCAGGTGTTGATGAAACAACATTAGATAGATTGAAAGCTTTGTAAGCTACAAACTCAACTACATCACCACTTACTGCTGCAGTAGTGAGTGATATATTCTGAGTATCAGTTGCAGTATAGTCAAGTGCGTTAATAAGTTTGGAGCCATTGACATATACGTCAAGATATCCTACATCATATCCAGAGTTGAATACAAAAGTTGTAGTAATACCAGTAGGTTGATTTGTTTGACGAGCAACCGTGACACTACTATCACTTGGAGCTCTTCCAATATAACCGCTTCTATCTGCCATTAGTTAACCCCCTGAAGAACACCTAGTGTTACATCAATAGCATTTTCTGTATCACAATAGATATTCACCACATCCCCTCCAGCCAATACTGTCTTACCAGCATCACTGATAACAAAAGAACTTCCAGTAGGAACAGGGATATCATTTGCAATAGTGGTAGATGTTACACCAGTTACAATCTCAACCGTAATATTCACATTATTGTTTGTGAGGTTTGAGAATGTGCCACCAATCAAGATACTCTTGGTTGAAGCTGGTGATGCATATGAGGTTGTTGGTCCTAGGAACTTAACACTCTGATTAGCAGCAGAAGCAGTGTTTGTAGATGTTTTATCTACAGTGACTTGATTTGCGCCAAGAGCTTTTACTTTTGCACCACCTCTGAAGTGTTGGGTATCAACAAGATAACCGACACTTACTCCTACAGTTGAGATACCGGTGATTGTGATAGCATTAGCTCCAATAGTACCATTGGAACTGGTCG
>Ga0181400_1000402_pt1 | contig 18580 bp, 14 predicted proteins | sample 23SPOviralmetaG_FD_130129 | JGI IMG/M metagenome (GOLD analysis project Ga0181400, IMG submission 130129) | Marine viral communities from the oligotrophic San Pedro Time Series (SPOT) site, San Pedro Channel, CA, USA - 23 SPOT_SRF_2011-06-22 | ecosystem: Environmental > Aquatic > Marine > Strait...
CAACATCTGATACGGTTAATGAAAGATTAGGAGTTAATGAAGAAAACCCGGATGCAGATCTGCATGTCAGCACAACTGGTTCTGGGGAGCAGGTAGTTGTTGTTGTTGAAAATAGTACTGATGAAATTGACACAAAGGCTGTCGTAGAAATAAAAACCTCCGACGGAGAAGATCATGCTACTAAAATAGTAGCCCATAGAACAGAAACGGGGGTTGGATCTGATTTAGCTTTTGAAATTTCAGATAATACCGATGGTTCTTTTGAAGAGGTTATGAGAATTACTTCTGATGGTAATGTAGGCGTAGGCACTACAGATCCTAATTACGATTTAGATGTTGATGGAACAATAAGAGCTACAAATGATGTAATTGCTGATTGCTCATCAGACGAAAGACTAAAAGATAATATAACAATTATAAACAACGCTTTAAACAAAATTAAAGAAATAAAAGGTGTTGAGTTTGACTGGAATGATAAACAAGATGTATATGAAGGGCACGACGTGGGGGTTATAGCACAAGATATTGAAAAAATAATTCCAGAAGCTGTTAATACTAGAGCAAGTGGATATAAAGCTGTTAAGTATGAAAAAATAATACCACTTCTTATAGAGTCAATTAAGGAGCAACAAAAAGAAATAGAAGATTTAAAAACAATAATATTAAAAAAATAATTTATGCCTACAAGTTTATGTAATATAGCCGCATCTTCAGGTAGTTCTGGAGGAGGTCAAACAATTCAGGTTGGAGATTACAGCTATCCTAATGCACGTTCAGCATCAGATTTTGCACGTTATAGTAGTTTTGTAACTACAGCAAATCAAAGCACTTCAAGAATACTACCATTAGGAGCAAATACTCCAGGATTTTATGCTGGAACCCAGACTACACAAGGTGTTTATGAGACTTTAGTTAATATAACCGGAGCGACAAATGGAGGGGCTATTCTGCAGTTAGCAGTAAATAAATCTTCAAATGCTGTAGTTTCTACTCCAACAGCTAATTTTAGAATTACAATAGACGGTGGAACCTCTTTCTTAATAGGTTTTACTAGGAGCGGTGATATAAAAAGTACAATATTTACTGCCGGATTTTGGGAAATAACATCCATAGACACTTATAACCATACGGCTGTTAATTCTTTAGGTTCAATAACCACAGCGCCATCAGCAGGGGATGGAAATACAGTTAGTAGGTTTGCTAATTTTGGTACTCACCAAGGTAAAGAATATCATTTTGTAGATTTAAGCACTGATTCAAGTGCAGAAGTTACTGCTACTCAATACCCTCCTGATTTATGTTTGCAATTAGGTTTTCCTTTTATACATTTTTCAAGTTCTTGTCTTATAGAATTTGCAGCAAACTCAGACATTTCTCAATACACATATTATTCTACTATAAAAACTTTTTAACATGAATTATACAAAAATTAATTTAACAGATAGCAGTAGGAATAGTGATCCAGCTCATAACGACTTAATTAGGTATAGTTATGAGGATGGCATGGTAATAGAAAAAAAATACTTTGATCCACCTGAAACGGAAGTACAAGCAACTGAATCTGCTAGAAGATGGAGAAATAACAAATTAAAATACACTGATTTTATAGTGCCACTAACGGACTACCCAAATTATCAATCTTGGATTAATTACAGGCAAGAATTAAGAGATTGGCCTAGTAGTGTTAATTTTCCTAATGAAAAACCCGTAGAGCCTTAATATAATAAATAATTAATTTAATATGAATTTAATAAGAAAAATATCCATTGGCAGGGATTATAAAAACGATGCGATGCATTACTCTGTAGGGCAAGAAGTATACGGAGGTCATAAAATATGTGACATTTTAGAAAAAGAAGAACACTACGTTGTTTATATATCTAAAAAAAAAGAAGTGCTGCCTTGGAAGTCATTTAACAAAAACATGGCAATCAGTGTCGAATTTAATTTAAACTATGAATAGTATTTATTCTTTTATAATAGAGCCTAAAGAAAATAGATACAACAATAGTAAAAAAATAAACGACAAAAATTTAATACTAAACACTTCGATAGAAGATCATAAGTTTGTCAGTAGAAACGCTATAGTGGTATCTGTACCAAGAGCTATTAAAACAGATATAAAAGTAGGTGACGAAATAATAGTGCATCATAATACTTTCAGAAGATTTTATGACGTTAGAGGCATTGAAAAAGACAGTGCTAATTATTTTAAAGATAATTTATACTTCTGTTATTTAGATCAAATATTTTTATACAAACAAAATAATAGCTGGAAAGCAACGGATGGTTTTTGCTTCGTACAGCCAATAAAAAAGAAAACTGATACAATTATATCAGAAGACACAGAAGAGCCCTTAAAAGGCTTTATAACGTACTCAGATGGGACGTATGATGATAATATTATTGTTGGATTTTCACCTGAGTCAGAATATGAGTTTATTATAGACGAAAAACGTCTTTACAGAGTACCTATTAAATCTATTACTATTAAATATGACATCAAAGGAACAGAAGAACCGTATAATCCAGTCTGGGTATAAAGCAGTTGAAGAATTAATAAAAGTAGCTGAAGAAGAAATAATAGTACATGGAGGTGAAGATGAACTTGCAGCTGATAGATTGAAAAATGCAGCAGCTACAAAAAAGCTCGCAATATTTGATGCATTCGAAATATTGAATAGAATAGATACTGAAAAAGCAATGCTTGAAAATAAACCAATTTCTAAAGAAGAAAAATCATTTAGTGGTTTTGCTGAAAAAAGATCTAAATAATGTACGAGCAGAAATTATTAAAAATAATAGAACCTATAAAGCGTACAACTATACATAGGCTTAATAGAAAAAAAGCCTGGAAGTATGGATATGATGCAGAGCATGACATTATTGTAATAAGTAAAACTGGTCAAATTGGTGATATATATGAAATACAGAATTTAAAAATAGCATTACCAAAAGCTAAAGATGTAGAAAATACAAATAACAAATGGGAGCCAACTAGTTTTCCAAAAGAATTAAAAAATATTAAAACTATTTTTGATTGGGAAAAGTATCCTGAAGAATTTAAAAATAAATGGTATGCATATATTGATAAAGAATTTACCAGACGGGAAGAAGGCTATTGGTTCAATAACAAAGGTGTACCTACTTATGTTACTGGTTCTCATTATATGTACTTGCAGTGGACCAAGATTGATGTTGGGAAACCAGACTTTAGGGAAGCAAATAGATTATTCTATATATTCTGGGAAGCTTGCAAAGCAGATAAACGATGCTACGGAATGTGTTATCTTAAAAATAGACGGTCGGGATTTAGCTTTATGTCCTCATCTGAATGTGTCAACCAGGCAACAATTACAAGTGATGCTAGATTCGGAATACTATCTAAGTCCGGAGGAGATGCAAAGAAAATGTTTACAGATAAGGTCGTTCCAATATCCCTCAACCTTCCATTCTTTTTCAAGCCGATACAGGATGGAATGGATAGACCTAAATCAGAGCTTGCATATAGAGTACCCGCATCAAAGCTTACTAAAAAGTCCATTACGCAAACTAGTGAAGAAAAAATACTAGAAGGGCTGGATACTACTATTGACTGGAAAAATACAGGGGACAATAGTTATGACGGAGAAAAGTTAAAACTACTAGTGCATGATGAATCTGGAAAATGGGAAAAACCAGATAACATATTAAATAACTGGCGTGTTACAAAAACCACTTTAAGATTAGGTAGTAAAATTATAGGCAAATGTTTGATGGGTTCAACTTCAAATGCCTTAGATAAAGGGGGACAGAATTTTAAAAAATTATATGATGCGTCAGATGTTACAAAAAGAAATCGCAATGGACAGACTCGCTCGGGACTATATAGTTTGTTCATACCTATGGAATGGAACTACGAGGGATACATTGATGCTTATGGATACCCTGTATTTGATACACCAGAAGAACCCGTACTTGGAAATGATGGAGAACTTATAGATATAGGTGTAGTTGAATTTTGGGAAAATGAAGCTGATGGATTAAAAGATGATAAGAATGCTTTAAATGAATTTTATCGTCAATTTCCTAGGACAAAAGAGCACGCATTTCGAGATGAAAGCAAAAACAGTATATTTAATTTAGGTAAAATATATGAGCAAATAGATTACAACGAAGGTACGCTAACAACAGGAGCAGTTGTTAAAGGAAATTTCCAATGGGAAAACGGAATAAAAGATACTAGAGTTGTGTTTTATCCAAGTATGGATGGAAGGTTTAATATTTCTTGGGTGCCTAGTTTAAATCTACAAAATCGTGTAATACTAAAAAATGGAGCCAAGTACCCAGGAAATGAGCACGTAGGAGCTTTTGGATGTGACTCTTATGACATATCTGGAACCACTGATGGCAACGGTTCTAAAGGTGCATTGCATGGTTTAACTAAGTTTAGTATGGAAAACGCTCCAGCTAATACATTTTTTTTAGAATATATTGCTAGACCGCAAACAGCTGAGATATTTTTTGAAGATGTACTTATGGCATTAGTTTTTTACGGAATGCCAATATTAGCGGAAAACAATAAACCTAGACTATTATATTATTTGAAAAGAAGAGGATATAGAGGCTACTCAATGAATAGACCTGATAAATTGATAAATAAGCTATCTATAACCGAAAAAGAAATAGGTGGTATGCCTAACTCTTCAGAAGACATAAAACAGGTTCATGCAGCTGCTATTGAAACTTATATAGAGAATTATGTAGGATTGCAAGAAAATGGAGATTATGGCAATATATATTTTAATAACACATTAAATGATTGGTCAAAATTTAATATAAACAACAGAACTAAGTTTGATGCTAGTATTAGTTCAGGATTAGCTATAATGGCATGCAATAAACATTCATATCATCCTAAAATAACAAAAACAAAAAAAGTTTTAAACTTTGGTTTTACAAAATATAACAACCAAGGTAGTACTTCAAAAATAATAAAATAAATGTTACAAACTCAACCAAAAGGTATATTTCCGAGCCAAGCAGTTTCAGATTCAGAAAAAAAGAGTAATGCGTATGGTATGGAAATCTCAAGAGCTATCGAAAGCGAATGGTTTAAAAGAGATCAAGGAACCACACGCTACTTTGCAAGTCGTGATAATTTTCACAGATTAAGATTGTACGCTAGAGGTGAACAATCTATTCAAAAATATAAAGATGAATTATCTATTAATGGTGATTTGTCTTATTTGAATTTAGATTGGAAGCCAGTACCTATTATACCTAAGTTTGTTGACATCGTAGTTAACGGAATGTCTGAAAGAAGCTACGACATAAAAGCTTATTCTCAAGATAACGCTTCGATAAAAAAACGAAGTGACTATGTAGAGTCTATGATGCGGGATATGCAAACTCGTGAAATATCAGATCAAATACAAGCTCAGCTAGGTATTGATGTATATGAGAATGACAAAGAAAAGCTTCCAGAAACAGAAGAAGAGTTAGAGTTGCACATGCAACTTGATTATAAACAAGCTGTTGAAATAGCTGAAGAAGAAGCTGTAAACAATGTCTTCGACCATAATAAATATGATTTAATACGTAGACGATTAAACTACGATGCAGTTGTACTTGGAATGTCATCTTGTAAAAATAGTTTTAATACTGCGGACGGTATCAAAATAGATTATGTAGATCCTTCAGATTTAGTTTACTCATATACCGAGTCTCCTTACTTTGATGATATTTATTATGTAGGTGAAGTAAGAAGAGTATCACTTGTTGAATTAAAAAAACAATATCCAACTTTAACAGAAGATGAGCTTAAAGAGATTGAAGATAAGGGAGCTAATACGATGCTTTATAATCGATCCCATAATGCTCAAGACGATTCTGATAAATCTTATGTTTACGTTTTATATTTTGAATATAAGACTTTTAACAATCAAGTATACAAAATAAAAGATACTGCTACTGGTGCAGATAAAGCTATTAAGAAGGATGATACATTCAATCCTCCAAAAGATAGCAAAGCTAGGTTTAAAAAAGTATCTCGCTCTATCGAGGTAATATACGAAGGAGCAAAAATAATTGGGCATAACAAGTTGTTAAAATGGCAATTAGCTGAGAATATGACTAGACCTAAGTCTGATACAACAAAAGCTCAGTTTAGTTACAACATTGTAGCACCTAGAATATATAAAGGTAAAATAGAATCTTTAGTTGGTAGAATGACAACATTTGCCGATATGATACAGCTTACTCATTTAAAGCTACAGCAGGTTCTTTCAAGAATGGTACCAGATGGAGTATACTTAGATGCTGATGGTATTGCTGAAATTGATTTAGGTAATGGTACTAATTACAATCCTCAAGAAGCATTAAATATGTACTTCCAAACAGGTTCTGTTATTGGTAGGTCAATGAACCAAGATGGTGAATTTAATAATGCAAGAGTACCTATTCAAGAGCTTCAAACTTCTGGTGCTAATGCGAAAATCTCAAGTCTTATTAATTCTTATAATTATTACTTGCAGATGATCCGAGACGTAACAGGACTTAATGAAGCAAGAGATGGAAGTACTCCGGATAAAAATGCATTAGTAGGTCTACAGAAGTTAGCGGCTGCTAATTCCAATACAGCAACAAGACACATACTGCAAGCTAGTTTATATTTAACATTAAAAACAGCGGAAGCTATTGCATTAAGAGTTTCAGACGTATTAGAGTATTCTAACACTAGAAATAACTTTATACAGAGCATCGGTAAATATAATGTTGGAATATTAGAAGATTTAAATGAGTTGCATTTACATGACTTTGGTATATTCCTAGAACTAGCTCCAGACGACGAAGAAAAACAACTATTAGAAAATAATATTCAAGTAGCACTTTCAAGAGATCAAATATTTTTAGAAGATGCTATTGATATAAGAGATGTTAAAAACTTAAAACTAGCTAATCAGCTTTTAAAATTAAGAAGAAAAAAGAAAGCAGCCCAGGATAGAGCTATGCAAACTGAAAACATTACTTTGCAATCTCAATCTAATGCTCAAGCCGCTCAAGCTGCTGCTCAGGCAGATGTTCAAAAACAACAAGCTTTATCTCAAACTAAAATTCAAGTTAAGAGTGCAGAACACGAATTAGAGGTTGCTAAAATGGGTATGGAAGTTCAATACAAAAAAGAGCTTATGACCTATGAGTTCGAGTTGAGCAGGCAGCTTAAAGAACTAGATTTACAAGTAATTAACAATAAAGAACAATACAGAGAAGATAGGAAAGATAAAAGAACCAAAATTCAAGCTTCTCAACAATCTGAATTGATTGACCAAAGAAAAAACAATAAGCCTCCAAAAGATTTTGAATCTTCTGGATTTGATACATTAGGTGGCTTTGGCTTAGAGCAATTTGAGCCTAGATAATTTATTTTCAAACTATTATATAAAATTTTATTATGTCAGATTACAAAGTTAATTTAGTCGAAGGCGAGAACCCTAGTGCTGCAGAAAGAGAAGAGACAGTATTAGAAAACGCAGGAGTTGATACAAAATCAGAAGATGGAACTTATAAAGTTGATTTAAGAGAACCGCCTAAAACAAAAGAAAATGCCGTTCAAGAGCAAAGCACAGATGAGGTTCCTGTTCGCAACGAATCCGAATCTAGCGAAAAAGTGGAAGAAGAAGTACGGAGTACCGAAAAATCTTCCGAAGAAAAAGAAACAGTATTAGAGTTAATAGAAGACAAGGATACTGAAGCACCAGAGCTAGAAGAAACAACAGTTGAAGAAACGGTTGAAGAAGCTGTTCAGGAAGCAAAAGATAAAAATATTGAATTACCTGAAAATATTCAAAAGGTAGTTGAATTTATGCAGGAAACTGGTGGAAGTCTTGAAGACTATGTCAGGTTAAATGCAGATTACTCAAATGTGGATAATTCTACATTATTAAAGGAGTATTATAAACAAACAAAATCTCATTTAGATAATGATGAGGTTGATTTTTTAATTGAAGATAACTTTTCTTATGATGAAGATCTTGATGACGATCGAGATATTAAACGTAAGAAATTAGCTTATAAAGAGGAAATTGTAAAAGCTAAAAACTTTCTTGAAGGTTTAAAAGGCAAATATTACGAAGAAGTCAAGTTGAGTTCTAAGTTAGCCCCAGAACAAAAAGAAGCTATTGATTTTTACAATGCCTATAAAGAAGAGCAGTCTAAACTAACTGCTTTGCAGACAAAAAGAGCAAATCATTTTGCTGAAAAAACCAATAAGTTTTTTAATGAAGATTTCAAAGGTTTTGATTTCAAAGTTGGAAGTAATAAATATAGGTTTAAAGTAAATGATGCAAAAAGTGTTAAGGATTCACAAAGTGATATTTCTGAATTTCTAGGAAGTTACATAGATGATAAAGGTATGCTTTCAGATCCTTCCGCTTATCATAAAGCTTTATTTGCTGCTAAAAATTCTGATAAAATTGCTAGTCACTTTTATGAACAAGGTAAAGCGGATGCTATTAGACAATTAGAAGCGGAATCCAAAAATATAAATATGGATCCTCGAAAAAGTCAAAATGGTTATGTAGAAGCTGGTGGAATAAAAGTAAGAGCAATTAGCGGAACAGATAGTTCAAAACTAAGAATTAAAACAAGAAGAAAATAATTTTAAAAAAATAAAAAATGGGTACAATTACTTTAGGGAGCGGAACTACAACTCCAGCTCCAGTTAAACAAACTTTGTCGGATAACTACGTTGACTTTACCGCTTCAGGAACTGCAGGATGGGCACAACAATACTTACCAGATCTATATGAAGGCGAAGTTGAAAAATTTGGCGACAGATCAGTAAGTGGATTTTTAAGTATGGTAGGCGCTGAAATGCCTATGAGTTCAGATCAAGTTATTTGGTCAGAGCAAGGAAGACTACACCTTTCTTATACAGGTGCTACTTTAGGGACTGATGGCACTCCAAGCGCTGGAGCTAACAATATTACAGGCCTCACAGATCACGCAATCCGTGTTGGTCAAACAGTTGTTATTTCTGATGGTGCAGGGCCAGCCGTTAAAGCTTATGTCTCTGCAGTTACCACTAATGCTATTACAGTTAAATGTTACACAAACTCTACTGGTTGTGCTGCTGCTGGCGTAACTGCAGGTACAGTAAATTTATTTGTATATGGTTCTGAATTTGCAAAAGGTACTGATGCAATGAGCGAAGCTGTAACTCCTAGCTTCCAGTCTTACACTAACAATCCTATTATCTTAAAAGATAAGTATGAAATCTCTGGATCTGATGCTTCTCAAATTGGATGGGTTGAAGTAACTGGTGAGTCTGGTGAGTCTGGATACTTATGGTATATCAAAGCTGAAGGAGAAACTCGCACTCGTTTCGGAGACTATACTGAAATGGCTTTAGTTGAAGCAGAGAAGAATACTAACACCAACCTAGGTTCAATTGATGGCTCTGAGGGGCTTTTTGCTGCAATTAAAGATAGAGGGCATATCCATGAAGACGGTCTTGCTGGTACTTCTGCTGCGGATGATTTAGAAGATTTTGATGTTATGCTTAAAAAGCTAGACAAGCAAGGGGCTATTGAAGAAAACGTACTTTTCTTAAATCGTGATCTTTCTTTGAATATTGATGACATGCTAGCTGCTCAAAATTCTTACGGTGCTGGCGGTACTTCTTACGGAGTATTCAACAACAGTGAAGATATGGCACTTAATTTAGGTTTCAGTGGTTTCCGCAGAGGTTCTTATGACTTCTACAAAACTGACTGGAAATATTTAAATGATGGTGCTACTCGTGGAGAAATCGCAGGAGATGTTACAGGGGTATTAGTACCTGCAGGAACGTCTACTGTTTATGACCAGATTCTTGGTAAAAACCTTAAGCGTCCATTTTTACACGTACGTTACAGAGCTTCTGAAGCAGATGATAGAAAAATGAAATCTTGGATTACTGGATCTGTTGGAGGAGCTTCAACTTCTGGTTTTGACAAGATGGAAGTACACTATCTATCTGAAAGATGTTTAGTAACTCAAGGTGCAAATAACTTTGTATTATTTGGAGACCTTGCATAATTAACTAAGTAAGATTTACCCTCGTTGTATTAACGGGGGTAGTTCTTACTCTTATTCACTTATTTAATATTATTATATCATGGCTAAAAAAGCTAACACTTGGGAGGTAAAAGATAGAACTTACCTATTAAAAAATAATCTATCACCATTAACATTTACTCTTAAATCTAAAAACATATTCTGGTTTGATGAAGAAAAGAGTTATGAAAGAGAATTAAAATATACTTTAAATCAAAAAACGCCTTTTGTTGACGAATTTCAAGGAAATGCAAGATTAGGGCATATTGTTTTTGAAGATGGCGTACTAACAGTACCAAAAAATAAACAAACATTACAAAAATTACTTTCTTTATATCATCCCTCTTTGAATAGAGTGTATGTAGAATTTGATCCTAACATGGAAGCTCAAGACGAGTTGGAAGTTATAGAAAAAGAAGTAGAAGCGTTACTAATAGCTAAAGAAATGGATATTGACCAAGCTGAAGCTATTGTTCGTGTTAACGTTGGTTCTGCGGTATCTAAAATGACTTCTAAGGAGCTTAAACGAGATTTGCTTGTATTTGCTAAGCAAGATCCTATTTTGTTCTTAGAACTCGCTAATGATGAAAATGTACAAATTAGAAGTGTAGGACTAAAAGCTGCAGAGGCAGGAATTATAAAGTTATCAGACGATCAACGTACATTTAAATGGGGTTCAAATGGAAGAAAACTAATGACTGTTCCTTTTGATGAGAATCCTTATTCAGCTTTAGCTGCTTGGTTTAAAACAGACGAAGGAGTTGAAGTATACAAAGCAATAGAAAAGAAACTTAAATAGTTACTCTTTATAGTGGTTAGGCCATCTTAAAGGTGGCTTAATTACTATAAATAATAAAAAAAATATGATTAGCGTAGATACAGTTTACCAAAAGGTATTATCGATTGTTAATAAAGAAAATAGAGGGTATATTACTCCACAAGAATTTAATTTATTTGCAGATCAATCTCAATTAGAAATATTTGAACAGTATGTGTTTGATCTTAATCAATATATGCGATTAAAAGAAAACAATACTGAGTATGCTAACTTATATAAAACAATTGATGAAAAGTTAAGTAGGTTTAAAACAGAAGCTGACTTAACTTATACGACCGACCATTTTCATCTTCCTGACAATCTTCACAAGTTGGGAACTGTTATTTATAATGGTATCGAAGTAGATAAAGTAGATAAAAAGCAACTGCTTGAATATCAATTATCTAAACTAACTCAACCAACAATAACTTCGCCTGTGTTTACTCAAAACATAGCAAATCCTAGCGACCATACCAACCATCCTGATTTTCCTAACAATTTTCATGAGTTGGGAACTGTTACTTATAATGGTGCTGATTTATCTTATATGTGGGTGATAAAAGTGTTCCCTAGCACAATAACATCTAATGTTTCATGTACTTATGTAAGAAAGCCTATATCTCCTAACTGGGGATATACTAGTATATCGGGTAATGCATTATATAACGCAAGCTATTCAACAGATTTTGAATTACATGAATCAGATGAAACTGCTTTAGTATTAAAAATATTAGCTTACGCTGGATTGAACATTAAAGATGCGTCTGTTGTACAAGTTGCAGATGGAAAAGAAAACAAAAAAATAACACAAGAAAAATCATAGTAAATGGGATTTATAACACAAACAGCAAGGCAATATTATAGTGCGGAAGAAGGATTTATTGGCACTGGTAGTCAATCTACATTTACTTTAACATTTGATCCTTTACCTGATAATATAGATGCATTTACATTATTTATTGATGATGTTGAAATAGCTAATACTAATTATACATATACAGCTTCCACTGGTGTTATAGATTTTACACCTTCAACGCCTCCAATATTAGACGCTGTAATAAAAGTAGTTTTAAAACAAACTAGACATGGTAATTATAGATATATATCTTTAGAAGACATTGTAAACAACTTTATGGTTTCTTATGTGGGAGACGATAAAATTATCAATACTGTTAAAAAGTTAGATGTTATTTTTCACACTAAAAGAGCAGTACAAGAATTCAGCTATGATATATCTAAAGTGGAAAAAATACAAGAAATACAAGTTGGTCCTACTTTAACTGTCCCATTTCCACAAGACTATGTTAATTATGTTCAGTTATCTTTTGTAGACACCAATGGCATAGAAAGAATAATATATCCAACAACGAATACATCGAGGCCTTCAGAATCTATTCTACAAGACAACAATGCAGATTATTTATATGATAGTGACGATAGCCTGTTAACTGGTACTGCGGTAATAAAAGATAGATTTAAGGGCATAGAAAATATTGATAATACCGGATCTTTTGATGACTTGAATAGCAGTATTTCAATTGGAGGGTTAGGTCAAAGATTTGGTAACAATCCTGAAACAACACAAACGAATGGCTTGTTTATAATAGATGAGCTTAATGGACAGTTTGGTTTCAGTAGTAATTTAGAGTCTCAAATTTTAACTTTAAAATATATATCTGATGGTTTAGGTACTGATTCTGAAATGAAAGTACATAAACTAGCTGAAGAGGCTATTTATAAGTATGTAGCGCACGCTGTATTAGCTTCTAAAGCTAACATACCCGAATATATTATAAATAGATTTAAAAGAGAAAGAAGAGCAGCTATGCGCAATGCTAAGATTAGACTTTCTAATATGAAAACATTAGAAATGGCTCAAGTAATGAGAGGTAAAAGCAAACAAATAAAACATTAATTGAATGCCAGAAATTAAAAATAATTTCCTTAAAGGAAAAATGAATAAAGATGCCGATGAGCGTATCGTTGGCACTGGAGAATATAAAGATGCATTAAACATACAAGTAGGTGTTGCTGAAAATGGTGATGCTGGTAGTGTACATAATGTATTAGGTAATATTCAAATAGATTCTTTAAATATTTCTGGCGCTTATTCTTTAGGTACAGTTGCTGATACCCAAACAGATAAAATATATTGGTTTATATATGGTACATCAGTAGATGCTATTGCTGAATATGATGAGGCTACAAATACAGTATCTCCTGTATTAGTAGATGCTACAAAAAAAATATTAAACTTTCCTGCAACTCAAATAACAGCAGCTAATGTTATAGAAGGTTATTTAATATATACTGATAATAACTCCGAGCCTAAAAATATTGATATTGAATTATTTAAATCTGGTTCAACAAACTTTTCTACAACTACACAAATATACGATGACCTACTATTAGCTAATAGGGATATTCAAGAGTCAGATATAACGTTAATAAAAAAGAAACCAGCCTCTGCACCTGTAGTTTTAAGCAGTACGCAGGGTAAATTATTAACTGATAGCCAAGGATCTTCAATAACTGTTAGTGTAGATATGACGGGCGCTACAGTTGGAACTACAGAATTAGTTTTTAATTTTTCTGCAGAAACAAACTTAAAAATAAACGATAAGTTTATAGTTATAAGTAATGATTTTTTAAAATCTTATGAATGTAAAGTTATTGAAACAAGTGAATTTTCAGCCAATTTAACATGTATTATAACAAATGCAGTTGGGTTGTTTTCTGACAGTTTAACAGACTTTAGCGGCACAGTAAGAGCAGGTAATATTTTATTTGAAAATAAATTTGTAAGATTTGCTTATAGGTGGAAATTTAAAAATAATCAATATTCTGTTATGTCTCCATTTACAGAAACTGTTTTTTACCCAAAATTTACAGAATCTGCGACTGCTTATAGTATTGATAAAGGGTATAATGATAAGATGGAAAATTCTATAAAATCAATAGAACTTTACGAAATTGATTGCTCGGATACAAATATAGAATCTGTTGATATATTATACAAAGAGTCTAATAATACAAATATATATGTATATAAAACAGTAAGAAAAGAAGATTTAGATGGATATGGTAGTGGTTTTTTACCAGGAAATTGTAATATAACTATAGATTCTGAAAGTTTTTATACAGTACTTCCAGACAATCAATTGTTTAGACAATATGATGATGTTCCTTATAGAGCTAAGGCTTCAGAGATAGTTGCCAATAGAGTGTTATTTGCAAATTACGAAAACGGTTTAAATGTAATTAAAAATTCAACCACATCACTGCCTGCTGTCTATTCACCTTCTTTTAATATATCAACAGGAATTAGAGATGGAGCTGACTATTTAAAATCAATTAAATCTGGTAGAACATATCAATTTGGTGTTTTATTTGAAGATGAATATGGAAGACAAACGCCTATCTCTTCTAACGACACAGGATCTTTTAATATTAGTTTTAACGACTTAACTGATTTTACAAGCAATCTTTTATCAGGTGATGGTATAGGCGGTAGAGAGTTTAAAGTTTCTATGTCTCCCTTGCCAAGTGGATTTGAGTTTGATGATCGAATAAAAAAATTTAAATACTATATAAAAGAACAATCTAAAGAATACTACAATGTTGTTGTAGATAGCGCTTATTACGATAGCTCTTCTGAAAAAACTGTATGGCTATCTATTCCTAGTTATGAAATAAATAAATTTAATGAAGATGACTTTTTAATACTTAAAAGGGGCGCCAGCTCAGTGAACCCAATAAACGACAGCAGCGCTAAATACAAAGTATTAGACATTAAAAGCAGTAAACCTAGTAGTATTTCTGAAGAAATACAGGCTTCTGATAGATTTTTTGTTAAGATAGAAAAAAACGATTTAATAGAAAAAGAAATTTTAAGTAAAAGCGGAACGGGTGGATCTTCTTCTTTAATAACAGAAGAAAGTTTTATATTAACAACTATTCCTATTACGGGTGGTCTTTACTTAGGAAGTATATGTGTTGTTCTTCAAGGTGATGATAGGGGAGATCAATACAAGTATTGGTTTAAAGACGGAAATGTTTATGTACAAAATAATTCTTGCGATCAAGATGGGACTACTTTATCTGGATCTACTATAACAAGCGATGTGGTTTGTGGAGATACTACTTTGCTTGTTTCTGATGGATGGGAACAGACTAACACAAGCTTATTTGAAGACTCTACAGGTAGTTTAACAGCTTATGCTAGACCTGTGTATAATGGTCAAGAAATAGAAGTGTTTATTTGTTATGAGTCCGGATCTAACTCTGTATTAACGGTTGATAGTAAAGCATTATTTGAAACAATACCAGGCAACAACATATTAGACTTATATTATGAGACTGAAAAATCTTATGATATTTCTGAATACACTCAACCTAAAACCCTTAAGTGGTTTAATTGTTTTGATTTTGGAAATGGCGTAGAAAGTGATAGAATTAAAGATGAATTTAACGAAGTTACTATAGAAAACCAAGTAAGAGTATCTACTATTGTTGAAGATGGCTATAAACAGAAACGCAATAAGTATGGTTTTATTTTTTCAAGTGGTTTATTTAATTCAAGAAATGGCGTAAACGATATAAACCAATTTAATGTAGCTGAAGCTATAACTAAAGATTTAAACCCGGAGTATGGTAGTATTCAAAAAATACATACCAGAAATACCGATGTTGTTACTTTTTGTGAAGATAAGGTACTAAGAATACTAGCTAATAAAGATGCTTTATTCAATGCGGATGGTAATGCAAATTTAACTTCTGTAAACGCAGTTCTTGGTCAGGCTATACCGTATGCTGGGGAGTATGGAATATCTACAAATCCAGAATCTTTTGCTTCGCACGGGTACCAAATATATTTTACTGATAGAGCTAGAAATGCTGTTTTAAGATTATCAAGAGATGGATTAACAGTTATTTCAAACTACGGAATGTCTGATTTCTTTAGAGATAAATTTAATCTTTTAACAACTTCGGAATCAATATCTTTTAGAGAAGGTGTTGATGGATGGACATCAAGGTTGTCTTTTGTGCCAGAAACTGGTGTTTCTTTAAATGGTAATTATTATACATTAAAAAATGGAGAGCTTTGGAAACATCACGCTCCTGGTGTTGACTATAATAATTTTTATGGAACACAATATAACTCAACATTAAACTTTATTTACAATCAAGATCCTTCTTTTAGAAAAGGTTTTAAAACTTTAAATTATGAAGGAACCACTGGTTGGACCGCTGCATCTATAGAAACCGATCAGCAATCTGGTAAAGTTGATTATTTTATAAATAAAGAAGGTAAATGGTTTAATAACATTAAAGGTATTGCAAACGTTACTAATGATTTAGATACCAAAGAATTTTCTATTCAAGGATTAGGTAATATAACAGGATTTACTATATCATAAAATTACAAATATTTAAATAATGAGTATAAACGCAGATAACATAATTGGCACATACGATATACATAGTAAACAGTATATATTAACTTTTGCCGGTAAGCCAACCCCAGTTCCAGTTCCTACGGATTGTAGCTTTACTATATCTGCAACTGAAGTAATTGATATAATACCTCCAGCTGAACCTTCTACAGATGATTGTAGTTTTAGCGTAGAGGCAGTTTTTGCTGGATCTAGCACAGCCGCAATTACCGGACCTACTACTGGTACTACTGGAACAAATATAACTCTAACAGGAGAAGATAATGGGTTCACAGGAACCAATTGGACTTGGGCTGGAGGGGCCATAAACGGAGTTAGTGGTGCAAACGAAAAGGTACAAACATTTACTGAATCTACAGCGGGAACAGTTACTTATGATGTAATTATCGCCGCCTCTTCTGGTGGACCTTATACAGACACTCATCAAGTAGTATGGTCTGCGCCTGCTGCGCCTTCTGTTGGTATTGTAGGGCCTAGTACTGGAGATATTAACACAAATATTACTTTAACAGGTGAAGATTATAATTTTACGGGTAGTACTTGGGCTTGGACAGGTGGTTCTGCTCAAGGATTAACTACTAAAACAATTACTGTTAATGAATCTAGTACAGGGTCCGTGCAGTACGGAGTTACAGTTGATGGCACTTATTCAGCATCAAAAACAATAGCATACTCAGATCCTAATGCTTGTACTAATTGTGGAGAAACAATAAATAGTATAAGTAACCAGACTATAGTAGAAGGAGGAAATTCTACAACAATTGCTGTAACAGGTACGGGAGTCGCAACATGGAGCCTTACTTCACTTACTAATAGTAACTTAGGTAATGCTACAATAGCTAAAAATTCTTCTACCTCAGCTACAATAACATACGTTTCAAACAATAGTGGATTAACTGGAACAAATCAAATAAGAGTAGAAGCTTCTGGAGGTACAGGTTGCTGTGGTGCTGTTGAACCATTTGATATGGTTGTAACTGCACAACCATCGCTTCCTGAATTTGATTGTGACTCGCATGTTAACTTAGTCATTCAAGATGGGACAACGGGTCAGAGCATTACATACGGAACTTCTACTTCTGATGCAACTATTGATCAAGGTACTTTTCCAGCGTCAGGAACAGTTATTTCGCCAAGTGTTTATCAATCCGGGTTAGCCACTTACACTGCTACAATAATAATTCCTTCAGAGTATCAAAATGCAGGCGATGAAATAGAATGTGAGGCTGAGGCTACTGGCTCCGCTGCAACTTCTTCATATACTAGAAATATGAGTTTAAACGAGGGGGTAGTAGATAATCCAACCTACGGTATAACATGGAGCGACAGTGGTCAAACAGCTAATTTAATTGGTAATGGTGCTACTAGAGTAAACACACAAACATTAACAAATTCTAGTATATCCGCTACAGTTTCAAGAACTTCTCCAGATGCTACTGCTGATGATACTGTAGATATAGTATGGACTAGACAAAATTCAGGTGGTGCTCAACAGGAAACAAGCACAACTACAATACAAACTGGATATTCAGTAACTAGTCAAGGATATACATTTACAAACGTTTCAGATGGGGATATATTATATGTTCAAATAAGCGAAGGATAATTTTTAAAAAATAATTAATAATAATAAAAAATGGCACAATATACTTTAACAGGAACTTTCGGCACATCATTTGAAAATAATGATACTATATTATTAACCGTAAGTTCTGGTACAATATCGCCAACATCAACAACTAAATCTGCATTAGCAGCAGGATTAACTGTTACTGTAGATGATGGTGTAACTATAACAGCGGTTGTAAATACTGGAACTTGTGTGAATGTTTTAGCTACAACTACTGCTGGAACGCCTCCTGTGGTGCCAGATGCTCCTGGAGCAGGTAGTTATGATTGCAATTCAAGAACTTGGGCTACAGCTAGTTGGGATTCTGGAACTGGAGCAGTTACATTAACTCCTTCTGCTAATACAACTATTCACAGTTATGAACCTACAAATATCGATGCTAACAGCGGAATTGTATATGTATCTTATGTATTTTCTAATTCAGAAACTGAATGGGATAATACAGACGAGCAAATAACTTGTGATGGTAATAATGCATTAGATATAAATACAGGAGATACTCTTGATCCATTTACTTGTACTTTAGCAGGATTTTATGTAAATGATGGTATTGTTGGTGAGACAGTTACCGGAGGAGTTACATTAGGCACTATTTTTGGC
>Ga0181400_1000405_pt1 | contig 18553 bp, 28 predicted proteins | sample 23SPOviralmetaG_FD_130129 | JGI IMG/M metagenome (GOLD analysis project Ga0181400, IMG submission 130129) | Marine viral communities from the oligotrophic San Pedro Time Series (SPOT) site, San Pedro Channel, CA, USA - 23 SPOT_SRF_2011-06-22 | ecosystem: Environmental > Aquatic > Marine > Strait...
CTTACACGTGGTTGACTGTGGTGGTGTTGAGGGTGGCTATAGTGATAGTACGCTGCAACATCTAACAGACTTGGCTAAGATACATCAGGTAAACATGGTGTTGGTTGAGAGTAACTTTGGTGATGGTATGTTTACTGAACTGCTAAAGCCTTACTTACTAAAGACCTATCCTGTGACGATGGAAGAAGTTAGACATAGTAAGCAGAAGGAACACAGAATAATAGATACCCTAGAGCCTGTTATGAACCAGCACAGGCTGGTGGTAGACCCTAAGGTAATACAAAAGGACTACGATAGTACTCAACACATGCCACCAGATAAGGCTGCTAAGTATATGCTAGCCTATCAGATGACACGTATAACAAAACAAAGAGGGGCATTAGCACATGACGATAGACTTGACGTACTTGCTATGGCAGTGCAGTACTGGTCAGACCAGATGGCTGCTGATGCAGATACAGAGATACGAACAAGAAAAGAAGAATTACTTGAGGAAGAACTAGACAAGTTTATGGATGGTTTTAACTTTGGAAATAAACCTAGAGAATCCTTAGGGTTTTTCTAACCTGTACCTCTTAGGCTAGACCCCTGTTACATAGTATAGTATAGGTATATGTTAAAGTATGTTTAACTATACCTTTACTATGTTATGCTTTGTGTAACACAGACGTTGTAGTTATTCTAATAGAGGAGTAACACAACCGTGCTAAAAGAATAAGGCAAAGATATGGAAGTAATATGGACACTATTATTAACTGTGTGTATGGATAACGGATGTTTAACACAAGATATACAATGGTTTGAAGATAAACAAGAATGTATTGAAATGAAAGTAGTACATGAGGATATACTTCCTGACGGACATTGGAAGACAGTGGACTACAAGTGTACTATTAAAGGATCACTAGAGATTTAAATTTTGCTAAAAAATCTGAGGGGGTATATAATAGGATAGAACGCGTGACACCCCCTCGACACGCGCAACCTTTTAGTATAACACATTTCACCATGGCTTGTCAATGTCAAACATTTGACAACAGTGTCAAACATCTGACGCCCTAGTGTTGCAAATGTGCAACATGTGTGACATTTGTGCAACATGTTTGTGTCTCTCTCTATCTATTTTTTTGCTATACTTACTATATGCGAAACAATTTTTAACACTATCAAACTTTCTTTCTAATCTTTTCAACTACTTATCATTTTTTATCTATTTTTTTGCATTTTGTTGTTGCTATCCGTTTCGCCTTGTGCTTAACTCTAAGCATCAAAGGACGCACTGCCTTGGCAGACAATCTTGATAGGGCAAAAGAAAGCGCATAAGAGATACGTTCAACCTTGCTAGCCCATTCTAAAAAAGAGTTTGACAACCTAAACAGAATACACTAGTCTTTAACAATCGAAACAAACAAAAGAAAGATAAACAAATGAAAACCAAAACATTTAAAATCATGGGTAAGACACTAGCAGTTTATGGGTATCGTCCAAGAGTAGCAAAAAACCGCTTTGGTGTCGGCAAGGGTAGCACGTTTATGGGCTTGCATTTCGGTAAGCAATCGCATTACCTATCACTTCCAGCCTTGGCTAATCGCAAGTTTGGTGGCAGCCAAGATATAACAAACGTAGCATAATTGACAATCTATTCGGGTGGTGGTAGACCCTTAGCTATCACCACCACCAACAAAGGGGCTTGACATGTTAGACTTTATTATTGTATTTACATTCGTACTAGGCATCACTGGCTTTACCTTGTTCATTGCTAGTATGATTGCTGAAATCTGCAACGACTATTTCAAAGGGGAATAAGACAATGGCAAAAGGTTATAACGGATATCCATCATGGAACGCATGGAACGTATCACTTTGGATTAACAACGATGAAGAATTGTATCGGATGGCATATCGTGCCGTGAATGAATTAGGATATATCAACGGTCATAAATTATTATGTGCAAAGTGGCTTGACAATACTACGCCGGATGGTGCAAAGTTCAACAAGCGTTCAATCAAACTAGCAATCAGGGATATAGTATAATGAGACAAGTCAGTAAATATTCAGCTTTCGCCTTTCTTGATCGTATCGTGAAAAGAACAGGTAAGAACACAGAAATCACACGCACTGGATTTGTTGAGACTAACAACAAAACAGGTGAGACAACGACAAGCGAAGCCTTCTACATGCAGTTACATGGTAATAGCATCGCCTGTCTACAACCAACTGAAGGTGGCTATAATGTCAAACGATCCAAGGCTGTCCATATAACCTTGGCAGGATGGAACACAGTAACGACACGCGAAAGGCTCAACACGTTGCTGCGTGTAATGGGAAAGAGTAACTTGCACATCGTCCAACATAAGCACAAGCCATGCCTTGCCACCTTTGAAGGTAACAAGAGATTGCTTCATCCTCTTAATGACCAACGCTGGTATGATGTAACAGAACTGGAACATATCGCACATGCCATGCGAGTGGAGGCAAAATAAAAAAAAAACGATTGACGCTACAATAATATGATGGTATCAATCGTCTACTAGATAACACAACAACAACAGAAAGAGAATACAACACCATGCAACAGGTAGTTTCACAAAACAAAACAGACTTAACAAACGAAATCTTTGACGTACTGATTGAGTACCTAACACAAGAAGAAGCAAGCTACGCAGCCGACAAGCTGGCAGACATAGCACTAGACAAGAAGGGGGGCTAGTCATGGGTATGTACATAGACACGGCCTATCCAGACATAACACAAGACGCAAGGCTTGCTAGTATTCTAACCAAGATGAAGGCATTGCAAGTCCAGATAGAAGATGCTGAGTGGGAAGGCATGGCATCACAGGATGTAGTAAACATGAGGCAACAGCTATCAGGTCTAAAGGCTAGGCATAATGATGGCGCAACATATGAACCACTGTTTTGAGAGGGCTTGACAATGATAACACCTAGACCACCAGAAAAAACATGGGCAAATGCCAAGCTATATAGGTGTGACCTATACGATTCACGCTGGCCTGTGTGTGGCACTCGCCTTGTATGGGTTAACGTAGGCTGGAAGTGGGTAAGACTATGCACACCAGTACAGCATGACAAGTGGAAGATCAGACGCAGTGAGTGGGATAAGATACCACATGAACTATTTGTAAGGGAACAACACAATGGATAAACAACTACACCTATACCTAATGGATGATGTAGGCAATGACTACATGCTATCACTAGCTTACATAGATGGTGAACATTCCATCACACTACTGAAAGCCTATGATGACAGGGGCAACAGCTACGTCACACAAGGCAAGCCATTCCATACCGATAATCTGGATGAGTATTTTCAGGTGATCCATGATGCCTATGATGGTGAGTTTTCTATCTTTCTTAATCATTATGAGATAGAGCTTGACAGTAGTAATGATAACGTGGTAAGTCTGGTGGTAGACAATGAAGATAACACCAGTACATAAGGCAGTGATGCAATCAAGAAGGAGACAGTCGATGCACGATGCACAGATGAACGCTTGGAAAAACTGGGCTAACAAACGTAACACATATGATGATGCCTATGTCATGGGATATCACAACGGCTATCATGCTGTAAAGTACGACAACCAGTATGATAAGAATGATCAGGCTCAGTATCATATCAAGTTTAGGCATGGGTATGTTGAGGGTAAGATGCAAAGAGTAAGAGAGGATAAGCAAGATGTCGATAGGCTTTAAGCAATGCGAGATGTGTGGGGATGGTGTGGCAGAGGCACTATACGCAGTCGATGGTATGATAGAGTATTACTGCCATGAGTGTGAGATGCAGTGGGCAGAGGAACCAGTAGCTATACAAGAAACATCACATGAACGATGGATGCTACATAACTATGGTGAGGTATGATGGAAGGTTTTGTTTGGGGTATGCTTAGTCTGGTTATGCTATCAGGTATGCTAGCTACTATCAACGACAATGAATCGTGGTTAGGTATGCAGCTTGCTTGTTTGTTTGGTTTAATCATAGGCGTACCAATCCTATCAGTAATACTATACATGTAACAGGGGTGTGGCTATGGGGTACAGTTTAGAACAACAGCTTGAATTAGAACGAGAAATGCTGGACGCTGGCATCAACAGGTTCAGGCGTGTGATAGATGAGGCAGTAGGCAAGGGTAAAGAGACACGCACACTGCATGGCAGGACTATGATTGCCACAGTGGTAGGCTCAGTAGCTGAAGGGGTAAAGCAAGTACAAGACACACCCACCAGCAACAGGGATGTGGCCTACAAGAAGCTGCAAGGCATGAAGCCTGACGCTGTAGCATACATAGCCCTAGTCTCTATGGTTGATGGCATCAGCAAGGCTCAAGCCTTGGTTAAAGTAGCAAAGAATATTGGTGTCAACATAGAGATGCAAGACAGGCTAGAGAAGTGGATCGAAGCAGAGGGAGATGTAGCAAGGAACACAATCAAGAAGGCCAACGAGAAGGGTACGACAGCTAGACGCTACGGCCTGACTAACAAGATGAACAAGGATGGATACAAACATCTAGCATGGACAGGTGATCAACGTATCCATGTAGGCATGAAGCTGGTTGATGTAATCATCAAGAACACAGGGCTAGTCAGACTGGAAAGGCTATCGACTAGCAGAAATAAAACGACTACTTATCTTAGGGCAACACCCATCACAGAGGAATGGGTCAAGGCATTTAATTCACACATGGAAGTATCAAGACCACGATGGACACCATGTATCGTACCACCCAAGGACTGGACAGACACAGAGGGGGGTGGATACTACGCAGATTTCTTAGACCCATTAAGTATAATCAGGAGAGGATAGTATGAAGGCACACATGACCAAGCTGAAACAGCGTGACCTATCCCAAGAGTTCGACTGCTTGAACACACTGCAACACACACCATGGCAGATCAACAGGCCAGTGCTTGAGATCATCCGTAACATGTGGGACAGTGGACAAGAGTGGGCAGGACTACCAGCCAGAGAGGACAGGCCACTACCTAGCTACCCATTCAACAAAGAACCAGCAGCCATGGATGAGGCAGAACGCAAGCTGTTCAAGGACTGGAGTAAGAAACGTAACGAGGTGTATACCTACAACAACAAGACTGTAAGCAAGCGCATACAAGTGGAACGCACACTACAGATAGCTGAACAATACAGCAAGTACGATGAGTTCTATTATGTATGGCAGAATGACTTTCGTTCTCGCAAGTATCCAGCCAGCACATTCCTGTCACCACAGGCAGCAGACTGGAGTAAGGGATTGATGACCTTCAAGGTAGACAAGGCCATCAACAATTGGGATGACGCACGATGGTTGTGTATTCATGGTGCTAACCTATACGGCAACGACAAGATCACACTAGACCAGCGTGAGGGTTGGGCGTGGGATATAGCAGATGAGGTTAAGCGTGTGGCTGACAACCCATACGACAACAACTGGTGGCTGGATGCAGACAAACCCTTTCAGTTTCTTGGGTGGTGCTTAGAGTTTGCTGGCCTAGTCAAGCATGGCTGGGGGTATATGTCCAACCTACCTGTGTCTGCTGACGGAAGCTGTAACGGACTGCAACATCTATCAGCTATCCTACGTGATGAACGTGGTGGTAGGGCAACCAACCTACTAGCATCTGATATACCTCAAGACATCTACACTGAGGTAGCAGAGGAAGCCATGCGTAACATCACCAAGGATGCAGACCAAGCCGAAATTCTAGCGAAAAAATTTATAGAGTTTGACATCGACAGGTCTCTAACTAAACGGTCAGTGATGATTGTACCATACAGTGGCACGATACACTCATGTCGTACCTACATTGAGGAAGCTATGCGTGATAAGATTGAGAAGGGAACACCAGATATATTTGGTGATGACCTATTCGATGCTACCATCTACCTAGCTAGACATGTGTGGGATGCAATCAACGGTGTGATTACAGCAGCACGACAAGTCATGGACTACGTTAAGGATGTCGGTGCTGTCTACGCCAGTCATAACAAGCACATGGAATGGGTAACACCAACCAACTGGCTGGTCATGCAGAATTACAATGACGTAGAGAAACGTAGGATCACTAGCCTAATTAATGGTAACACAATACAGCTAGTACTCAACAGAGATATACCTAACCAAGTAAGCAAGCGGCGTACTGGTTCAGGTGCTAGCCCTAACTTCATCCACTCTATGGATGCAGCAGCTATGACTAAGACTATCAATACCTGCAAGCAGCAGGGTATCAGACACTTTGCCATGGTGCATGACAGCTATGGTACACACAGTAGCGAGATGCCAAGGCTGTCTGATGTATTGAGACAAGAGTTTGTTCAGATGTATACTGAACATGATGTGTTGACAATGCTAAGACAACATGCTATTGTCACACTTGGAACTGAGGACGTTCCAACACCACCAAAGAAGGGTAGTTTAGACATCAACAACGTATTGAAATCACAATACTTTTTTGCCTAGTTCTAACCTGTACCTATAGCCTAACTAACTTTAACAACTAAGGAGAAGTGATAGTGATTATCATTAAAGGCAAAGCCCAATGGGCAAAAGTATTTGACCCTGATACACGGTTCGTACCAGAGGGAGAGTACTCAACACAGGTCATCGTACCTGAGGCAGAAGCAGCAGCAGTGTGTGAACAGCTTGATGGAATTATCCAGACTAAATTCCAAGAAGCTGTCAAGGACAACCCTAAACTCAAGTCAGTCCTGTCCACAGCTACACCATACAGCAAGGAAGTAGATGACAACGGTGATGAGACTGGCAACCTAGTGTTCAAGTCTAAGCTGAAGGCACGTATCAAGTCCAAGGCTGGTGAGACATACACACAGAAGCCATCAGTTGTGGATGCTAAGAAGACACCAATGGATAAGTCCACTGCTGTCGGCAATGGATCAACAGTTAAGATTGCTGTCGAACCCTTCCCCTATGTGATGCAGTCAACCAAGCAGGTGGGTGTGTCACTACGACTAAAGGCAATGCAGGTCATTGACTTGGTAGAGTATGGTGCGCCAGCATCTATCTTTGATGAAGAAGATGGGTATGTTGCACAAGCTGTAGCCAAGGACAACAGCAACGACATGTTCGATGATGAACCTGCTACTGGTAATGCTGATGACGAAGGGGACTTTTGAGGCGAGGGTCATTGCAGACCTAGATGAACGTGGCGTTCCTTATGTGTATGAGCCAGAGAAGCTGGCTTACTATGTGGAACGTCACTACATCCCTGACTTATCAGTAGGCACAATGATAGTAGAACTGAAAGGTTATCTAAGACAGGATAGCCAACGCAAGATGAAGGCAATCAAGGCACAGTATCCTGACTTGGATGTACGCTTTGTCTTTCAGAAAGCCAGTGCTACTATTCAGGGTGCTAAGAAAAGAAAGGATGGGTCTAAGATGACTTGCGGAGAGTGGGCAGACCGACAAGGTTTTGTCTGGGCAGAAGGAACTATACCTAAGGAGTGGTTATGAGTGTCATTGATGTAAAGGAAGAATGGGTATCTGAAGTAGATATGAACACTGAGTTCGGTGCTTATGGGCTGAGTGTATCAGTCTATGTAGACCAGCATGAACTAGCAGAACATGTAAGCTATTACGACATGGCACATGCTATGCTATCTGATGACATCAAGTATGATGATGAACTAATCATGGAGATAGTACACGGACTTGAGAACACAGTACAAACCCTAAGACATGGCTTGGGTAATGGAAGATAACAGTACATTCATCAGGCATGAAGCCTGTGAATCTTGTGGCAGTAGTGATGCCAATGCGTTGTATAGTTCTGGCAATCACTACTGCTTTGCGTGTGAGAAGTTTACACCAGCAGAAGGAAATAGTATGGAACCAGTACGAGATACGGTTAGCATTGACACTAAGTTCTTGCAGCCTATACCTACACAGCTAGCCAAGCGCAAGCTAACAGAGAAGACACTAAAGCATTGGGGCTACGGTGTAGCTGAGTACCACGGTAAGAAGGTACAAGTAGCCAACTACTACAACAAGGACAACCACGTTGTAGCACAGAAGGTACGCCACCCTAACAAGGACTTCACTGTTATTGGTAGCCTCAAGGATGCTGGCCTGTATGGTCAACACCTATGCCGTGATGGTGGTAAGATGATTACCATTGTCGAGGGTGAGGTGGACGCACTATCAGTCAGTCAAATTTTTGACAACAAGTATAGTGTGGTCAGTGTACCAAATGGTGCAGCAGGTGCAAAGAAAGCAATAGCCAAGTCAATCGAATGGCTATGCAAGTACGACAAGATCATCCTTATGTTTGATCAGGATGAGGTAGGACAGGCAGCAGCTATTGAGTGTGCCAAGATACTACCACCAGATAAGGCAAGCATTGCCAGCCTACCCCTCAAGGATGCCAGCGAAATGTTACAGGCTGGTAGAACTGAGGAAGTAATCAGGGCAGTGTGGGGTGCTAAGACCTACAGACCTGATGGTATCGTAGCTGGTACTGACTTGTGGGATGTGGTCACAGCAGTGGATGATCGTGTGTCTATACCTTACCCCTACTCAGGCATGAATGAGAAGGTAGGTGGTTGTCGCAAGGGTGAGATCGTAACGCTGACAGCAGGATCGGGAATTGGGAAGTCACAGCTAGCACGTGAGTTAGCACATGGTCTTATCCAGTCAGGTCAGACAGTGGGTTACATAGCACTAGAGGAGAACGTCAAGCGTACTGCCTTAGGTCTTATGTCAATCGAACTCAACAAGCCTTTGCATCTAGGTGAACTAGATATCAATGACAAGGAGTTACGTGATGCCTTTGATGCAACAGTTGGTTCAGGTAGAGTATATCTCTATGATCATTGGGGCAGTACTGATAGTGACAACCTGCTATCCAAGATACGCTACCTTGTTCGTGGTTGTGGTTGCGATTTTATTGTACTTGATCATATCAGTATCGTTGTTAGTGGGCTAGAAGGTGGAGATGAAAGACGTATCATTGACAACACTATGACAGCTATGCGTTCTCTTGTTGAGGAACTTAACTGTGGTATGATACTTATCTCACACCTCAAGCGTCCGTCTGGTGACAGAGGACATGAGGATGGCGCACAGACTAGCATGTCACAACTACGTGGCAGTGCTGCAATCGGTCAGCTTAGTGACATCGTGATTGGATTGGAAAGGAACCAGCAAGACAAGGAACGTCCAGACATAAGCAACGTCAGGGTGTTGAAGAACAGATGGTCAGGTGAGACTGGCCTATGCAACAGCCTTCAATACATTAAGGACAGTGGACGTATGGTTGAAGTATTCTTTGATGATGAGGAAGAACCAGACGTAGAATTTTAACTAGTGCGGAGACACAGTATGGAATACATATGGGACTTAGAAGCAGACCATCTACTTAAAGAGGTGACACAAGTTTGGTGTCATGTCTTCAGGGATGTACACACTGATGAGGTACACACCTTTGACCCAACACAGACGCAAGAAGCATTGGAGTTTATGGACAATGCAAAGACCTTGATTGGTCACAACATCATCGACTACGACTTGCGTGTGATGAAGAAGCTACACGACTTTACCTTCAAAGGTAAGGTAGTAGATACGTTGGTATACTCTAGGACAATCTGGCCTCACCTAAAAGAACTAGACTTCACTATGTACAGCAAGGGTAAGTTCCCTGCTAACATCATTGGTAGTCATAGCTTGAAGGCTTGGGGCGTAAGGCTAGGAGAATTAAAAGGTGACTTCAATAATCATAGCGAAAGCTTTGCAGCATACACCACCGAAATGTTGGAGTACTGCATCCAAGACACAAAGGTTACGCAGAAACTATACGAGAAAATTCTCAGCAAAAATTTTAGCAGCGATGCGTTACATCTTGAACAAGTAATCCACACGCTGCTGATAGGACAAGAGGAAAGAGGCTTTGACTTTGATGTTGAGGCTGCACAAGAACTGTATGCTAGCCTAGCTGGACGCAAGGCTGACATCGAACAACAGTTGGTAGACACGTTTGAGCCTACCATCATTGAGTTAAAGACAAAGACTAAGACCATCCCATTCAATCCTGCATCACGGCAGCAGATTGCTGACCGACTGATCAAGCGAGGGTGGGAGCCTACAGTATTCACTGACAGTGGTGAGCCTAAGGTAGATGAGACAGTGCTGGAAAGCATTGACATGCCAGAGGCTAGACTGCTACAGGAATACTTACTACTAAACAAACGCATAGGCCAACTAGCTACTGGCAAACAGGCATGGCTCAAGCTAGAGGAGAACGGCAGACTACATGGTAGAGTAAACCATATGGGTGCTGTCACATCTAGGTGTACCCACGCCAACCCCAACCTTGGGCAGGTACCCAGCGTTGGTGCAGCCTATGGCAAGGAGTGTCGTTCCTTATTCGTTGCACCCAAGGGCTACAGCCTGTTAGGTGCTGACGCATCAGGTTTGGAACTACGCTGCCTAGCACACTATATGGCTAGGTATGATGACGGTAACTATGCTAACGTAGTGTTAGACGGTGACGTACATACCACTAACCAAGAAGCTGCTGGTCTTCCCACACGTTCCAATGCCAAGACATTCATCTATGGATTCTTGTATGGTGCAGGTGATGAGAAGATTGGTAAGATCATAGGCAAGGGTGCGAAGGAAGGTAAGCGTATTAAGAAGAAGTTTCTTAGCCAGCTACCTGCACTCAAGAAGCTGAAGGATGCAGTATCCCAAGCAGCAGATGATCGTGGTTACATCAAGGGACTAGATGGTAGGCACACACCTATCCGACACAGCCACGCAGCACTCAACAGTTTGCTTCAAGGTTGTGGTGCAATCTTATGTAAGACTTGGTACGTATTCATAGCTGATGCTATCAAGAAGGCAGGACTAGATGCTACTATCGTAGCGTTTGTACATGATGAAGTTCAACTAGTAGTAAAGGAAGGTCAAGAAGATGAGACAGGAAGACTTATTCAACAGTGTATGCGAGATGTCGAACACCACTACGGATTCAGATGTAGACTCGACAGTGAGTACAAGTACGGACGCAACTGGTCAGACACGCATTAACCCAAAGACAGGCAGACCTTTCTTCTATAAGGATAATCCAGAAGCAGTTAGAAAGCGTGATGCCAACAGAATGTATGTGAATGGTAAAGAAATTTCTAAGAAACATCCATTACACAAAGCAGGACGTTATAAATCTTTCAATGATGCAGCCTTCTCTAGTCTTGAGAACTATGAACGTAGTACTGAGGGCATGGTCTACATCATTACCAATCCAGCGTGGCCTAAGTGGGTTAAGATTGGTATGGCTGTTGATGCTGACGATAGGTGCAACGGCTACCAGACAAGCAGCCCCTTCCGTGACTACGAGGTAGTAGCCACTATCAGCACTAACGACAGACGTAAGGCTGAGGCTATCGCACATCAGATAGCAGATGGCATGGCTAGTGATCGTAGGAACGAATGGTTTAAGCTAAAGAAAGCACAAGCAAGACAGGTATTAGTACAAGTAGAGGAGAAGTTAAATGGACTTTGATTTTGTATGGAAGCTGCTACTAACCTGTTCCTTTCTTAGTGTCAGTATTTGTCTCAGCATCAAGTGGATTGTTGAGGCATACTTAGACTACGTGCAGGTACAGACAGGACTACGCATCCTACGTAAACAGGAAAAAGAGAAGGATATACACGATGACCCTACTGCTTATTGATGGAGACATCATTGCTTACAAGGCAGCTATGTCTGCCGAAACACCAGTGAATTGGGGTGATGGTCATTGGACATTACATTGCTTTGAAGATGACGTAGCCATACGTATCTCTGACCAGATCACTAAGCTAACAGATGAAGCACCTGTGCAGGATTGCATTGTTGCTTTATCAGACAGCGATAACTATCGTAAGAAGGTTGCACCTTACTACAAAGCTAACCGTAAGAAAACTCGTAAGCCTATGCTACTTCCGTATGCTAGGGAATATATGATGAGTAAGTATAACACAATTATATATAAAGGATTAGAAGCTGATGATGTTCTTGGAATATTGGGTACATCAAACCCTGACACTATTATCTGGTCTGAAGACAAAGACCTACTCACTGTGCCAGCAAGGCATTGGCTTAACGGTGAGGTTGCTACGATCACTGAAGAAGAAGCTGACTACAATCTCGCCTACCAAACTCTGGTTGGTGACAGTACAGATAACTATAGCGGCTGTCCAACTGTTGGTCCCAAGACTGCTAATAAACTTTTGTCTAATGGTTGTGGCTGGGATAAAGTGGTTGCTGCGTTTAAGGCTAAAGGTTTATCTGAAGAAGTAGCACTAGAGAACGCACGACTAGCACGTATACTACGTAATGGTGAATATGATACAGACACAGGAGAGGTAAAGCTATGGCAACCACATTTGGTATCCCGCTAGGGCATGAACAATACATGAAATCTAAAGCAGCAGAGTTAGAACCCAAGTGGAAAAAAGAGGATAGGGACATGGTAAACAGTCCTGCCCACTACACTCAAGGTGACATAGAAACTTGGGATTATATTGTAGATGTAGTTGGTGAGTACAACGCTATCTTTGTAGCACAGGCACAAATAATCAAGTACACAGGACATCGTTTGATGAACAAGAGTAATCCTATTCAGGATGCTGAAAAAGCTGCATGGTATCTCAAGAAGATGATTGAGTTGCTAGAAAAAACAAAGGGAGTAAACTGGTAATGAGTACTGAATTACATCCAGACATTGTAAAGTTCACAGCAGAGACTTATGATGAAGACGGAAATAAAACAACAAGCTCTCATCAGATGTTTGTAACTGAGGGTAATCTACATGATTACCTCTACCATTTCAAATCATTCTTACAAAGTGCAGGGTTTAACTATGTAGATAATGTGTATGTAATTAAAAGTGATGGTGAAGAGGTAGGTGAAGAATGATGAACTTTTATGAGTATCAGATAGGTGCGTTGAAGACAGCAGTATACCCAAAGAAGTATGCTGTATCCTATGCAGCCTTGGGCCTTGCTGAAGAGGCAGGTGAGGTGGCAGGTAAGATTGCCAAGATGATGCGAGATGAGATACCAATGCAAGATCAGAAGCAAGCTATTGCAGCAGAGATGGGTGACGTACTATGGATGTTAGCAGCACTAGCCCATGACTGTGGCCTGTCACTACAGACTATTGCAGAGATGAACGCAGAGAAACTAAAGAAACGACAAGAGGCTGGAACACTACACGGAGAGGGAGACAATAGATGAGTAGCAATTACCTACCAACAGACTATCAGACATTCATTGCTACTAGCAGGTATGCACGATGGTTAGAGGATGAGAACAGGCGAGAGACTTGGCCTGAGACAGTGCAACGATACATCAATTATATTGCTACCACTGGTCTACCAGCTAAAGACTTAGAAGAGATTGAAGAAGCTATCATCAGCCTTGAGGTCATGCCTTCCATGAGGGCATTGATGACAGCAGGTGTGGCAGCAGACCGTGATAACACCTGTATCTACAACTGTAGCTATCTGCCTGTAGATCACATCCGTGCCTTTGACGAGGCTATGTTTATACTACTGTGTGGTACTGGTGTTGGCTTCAGTGTAGAGCGTCAGTCTATCTCTAAACTACCTGAAGTACCTGATGCACTAGAGATTAGTGATGATATCATTGCAGTCAAGGACAGTAAAGAAGGCTGGGCAAGGGCGTTGCATAAGCTATTGTCACACTTATACTCAGGTGACATTCCTAAGTGGGACTTGTCTAAGATCAGGCCAGCAGGTGCTAGGCTCAAGACCTTTGGTGGTAGAGCTAGTGGTCCTGAGCCTCTTGATGATTTGTTCAAGTTTGTTGTAGCTAAGTTTAAGAGTGCAGCAGGACGTAAGCTAACTAGCATTGAGTGCCACGATATTATGTGTAAGATTGGTGAGGTAGTAGTAGTTGGTGGTGTACGCAGATCAGCAATGATTAGCCTATCTAATCTTAGTGATGGACGCATGGCACATGCTAAGTCTGGTAGCTGGTGGGAGAACGAGGGTCAACGTGCGTTGGCTAATAACTCTGTAGCCTACACAGACAAGCCTGACATGGAAGGGTTCATGCGTGAGTGGTTATCTCTTGTTGAGTCGAAGTCTGGTGAACGTGGTATCTTCTCACGTATAGCAGCAGACAATCATGTTAAGATTAATGGACGTAGGGAAACAGGACATGAGTGGGGAACCAACCCTTGTTCTGAGATTATCTTACGCCCATACCAGTTCTGTAATCTAACAGAGGTGGTTGTTAGGCAGGGCGATGACCTAGAAAACCTACGCCGTAAGGTACGCCTAGCTACTATCCTTGGTACAGCACAGTCTACCTTTACTAATATGCCTTACTTACGTAAGATATGGCAAAAGAATACAGAAGAAGAACGTCTACTTGGTGTTTCGCTAACAGGTATCATGGATAACTACTTATTATCTAAGACTGCTGACAGTAAAAAGTGGTTGAAAGAGTTGAAAGCACAGGCCATTGATGTCAACCGTATCTATGCTGACAAGCTAGGTGTCACTGCCTCTACTGCTATCACCTGTGTCAAACCATCTGGTACTGTGTCACAGCTAGTAGATAGTGCATCAGGTATTCACGCACGGCACAGCGAGTACTACATCCGTACTGTACGTGGGGATAACAAAGACCCACTGACACAGTTTATGAAGGACAGCGGTATCCCTGCTGAACCATGTGTGATGAAGCCTGACTCTACTACAGTGTTTAGCTTCCCTACTAAGTCACCATCTGGTGCTGTTACTCGTAATGATATGACTGCACTAGAGCAGCTAGAGTTGTGGAAGAACTATGCACTACACTGGTGTGAACACAAACCATCTGTAACTATTACAGTTAAGGATGCAGAGTGGATGGCAGTAGGTGCGTGGGTCTATGAGAACTTTGACATATGTTCAGGTATCTCGTTCCTACCTCATAGTGATCACACATATGCCCAAGCACCATATCAGGAAATTGATGAGGAAACATATAATGATTTCAAGGAACAAATGCCTGATGCTATTGATTGGTCAGCTTTGTCGTTGTACGAAAAAGTGGATACAACGAGTGGTAGTCAGACACTAGCTTGTACTGCTGGTGCATGTGAACTTGTTGACATATAGTCTAAACTGTACCTATTAGCGAAAGTTAAAGAAAATGAAAGTACTTGGATACACACTAGGTATTACTACGGCTTTACTAAACCAACTTCAGGAACTTTATCCTAATAGGCTTCCACTTGAACAAGTAACCTCTGAGGAATTAGCGTTTCTCAGAGGCCAACAGTCAGTAGTAAATAAGTTAAACGAATTATACAACGAAGAATATGAGGATTAAAATATGGGTGGATTGTTTTCTCCTAAGATGCCACGGCCTTTACCAGCCCCAGCAAGACCAGCAACAGCAGTAGCTAAAACTCCTGACCTTGAACTACAAGAAGAAGATATAGAGATTGAAGGACAAAAGAAAAAGAAGGGTAAGAAAGCCCTACGTACAGATGTAATTGATAGTATGGGAACACAGACAGCTAGTGCTGGTTCTGGTCTACAAATTCCTACAGGGGGTCAGTAAAATGGGTGCGCCAGCTAGACAAGTTAAGAAGGCTGTTAAGAAAATTGAGAGGGCTGTTAAGAAACCACTAAAGAAAGTAAGTTATGCTGTAAAAGGTGGTAAAGCAAAAGCACGTGGTGGTCCACGTGGTGTAGCACAGGCAGCAGCGGCAACACCATCTACAGCAGCAGCCAAGCAACAAGAAGAAGAAATGCAAGCTGCAATAGAAACAGAAGGTGTACAGCGTAGGCGTAGAAAGAAAGGCAAGAAGCAACTTGTAGCAAAACCAGCAGCTTCTGTTGATGTAGGTGGTAGTGGTGGTTCTGGCTTAAATATACCGAAGTAAGGATTAGACTATGGAAATGGAACTAGGTACAGTAGCTAAACGCTACAGCCAATTGGAAGGTGAACGTGATACCTTTCTTGAACGAGGGCGAGAGGCAGCTAGACTAACTATCCCTACTCTGTTACCAGAGGAAGGACACAATTCGTCCTCAACATACGCTACACCCTATCAAGGTATTGGTGCTAGGGGTGTAAACAATTTAGCATCAAAATTATTGATGGCTCTCCTACCACCTAACACACCTTTCTTTCGCCTCACTATTGATGACTTTGACTTGCAAGAACTTGCAGGTGACAATCGTGGTCAGGTAGAAGAAGGGTTAGCACGTATTGAACGTGCAGCCTTGGCAGAAATTGAAGGTAAAGCAGTTCGTGTTCCTGTGTTTGAAGCACTAAAGCTTCTCATTGTATCAGGTAATGCGCTTTTATTTAAAGACCCAAAGGGACAGATGCGTGTGTATCGTCCTGATCGTTACGTAGTTAAGCGTGACATGATGGGGAACGTGCTAGAAATTATTACAAAAGAATCAGTAGCGGGTATTATGTTGCCAGAGGCAGCACAAGCTGTCATTACAGCAGGTGATACCCCAATGAAGAACCACCACCTATATACCAAGGTTTGCCGTACTAAAAAAGGATGGGAAACTGAACAAGAGGTAGCAGGTATATCCATTGAGGAGTCCAAGGGTACTTATAAAGTAGACCGCAATCCTTTTATCCCATTACGGTTTATCCGTATTGATGGTGAGGACTATGGGCGTGGCTTCATTGAAGAATATTTAGGAGACTTACGTAGTCTTGAAGCACTAACTAAGGCTATTGTTGAAGGCAGTGCCGCATCAGCAAAGCTACTATTCTTGGTACGTCCTAATGGTACAACCAAGACTAATCAGCTATCGAAAGCACCTAATGGTGCGTTTGTTACTGGTGATGTTAATGATGTCTCAGCTATGCAAGTACAGAAGTCGGGTGATTTTCGTGTTGCATTAGAAACTATGCGTATGATTAACGACAGATTGGCTGCGGCCTTCCTGTTGAATAGTGCTGTACAGCGTAATGCTGAACGTGTCACAGCCGAAGAAGTACGTTTTATGGCACAAGAACTAGAGACTGCGCTTGGGGGCGTGTACTCAGTTCTATCACAAGAGTTTCAGTTGCCTATGATTAACTTGCTGTTGACCTCATTAGAGACACAGGGCAAGATGCCTAAGATGCCAAGGGACAGTGTTAAACCTACTGTCGTAACTGGTATTGAGGCTTTAGGGCGTGGGCAAGACCTTAACAAACTTGCTGCTTTCTTACAGTATCTTCAGCCACTTGGTCCTGAAGTTATCCAAAGTGAGATGAACCTTGGTGATTACATAGACAGACTTGCAGCATCTCTTGGCATTGATACGTCAGGACTTATTAAGTCAGACGAACAGAAGCAACAAGAACAGATGATGCAGCAGCAGATGATGCAACAACAAATGTTAGAACAAACAGCAGCAGGTATGGCACAGGGTGCTGCACCACAGCTAGCTAAAGGCGCAGTAGAAACGGAGTAACACATGGCAGATGCCGTAAACACTTATCAAGAAGAACCAGCAGAGTCACGACAACATGTTGACGCTATGCTGGCTAAGGTTGAGGGTACTCAAGTAGACCCTGAACGTCCAGAATGGTTGCCTGAAAAGTTCAAATCACCAGAGGATATGGCTAAAGCCTACTCTGCACTAGAAGGTAAACTAGGTAGTAATTCAGAAGCTGAGGCTCAACAAGAAGCAGACAGTCAGACAGAAGATGTTAGTCAGACAGCAAACGAGGTTTCTGAGTTACTTGATGAAAGAGGACTAGACTTTGACGTATTCCAACAGGAGTATGCAGAGAATGGAACTCTATCAGACGAAGCATACCAAGCCCTAGAGGAAGCTGGCTTTCCAGAAGCTATGGTTGACTCATGGATTGAAGGTCAGAACGCTGTTGCGGCTCAGATGACTTCTAATATGCAGTCCCTTGTTGGGGGTGCTGAGGAATACTCTGCTATGGTACAGTGGGCAGCAGACAATCTTCCTGAGGCAGAGGTTGATGCTTTTAATGCTACAATGGAAACGCAAGATGCAAACCTAATTCAGTTTGCCATCCAAGGTCTAAGCGCAAGGTATCGAACTAATGCGGAACCTTCCCTACTTCAAGGTGGGACAGGTGAAGTGTCAGGTGGGAAGTTCAATAGCAATGCAGAATTAACTGCTGCTATGCGTGACCCCAAATACGCGCAAGACCCTGCCTACAGGCAAGCAGTCGCTGATAAGTTGGCTCGTTCCAGCCTGTTCTAACATTGTTGCATGGGGTTGGGGGAGAAATCCCCCTTCCTTCTAGTTACATTACGGTGTGCCTAGAAGGGATCACATCCCAAGACCTTACAGGAATGTGCAATCCGCACTGTAGGGTGTAGAAAGGATTGTTAACTCTAACTAACACGAAGCTAACATAACAAACGATTACCCCTGACCCCTTGCGAGGGACAATCTTGGAGAAAGGATGTAGTGTAATGCAGAGTGTACTTAACTCAACATTATACTCACTAAGGAGTAATTACAAATGGCACAAGCTGCTTCAAATCCGGCCTATAGCGTAAGCTTCCAAGGCCA
>Ga0181400_1000406_pt1 | contig 18474 bp, 39 predicted proteins | sample 23SPOviralmetaG_FD_130129 | JGI IMG/M metagenome (GOLD analysis project Ga0181400, IMG submission 130129) | Marine viral communities from the oligotrophic San Pedro Time Series (SPOT) site, San Pedro Channel, CA, USA - 23 SPOT_SRF_2011-06-22 | ecosystem: Environmental > Aquatic > Marine > Strait...
AATTGGTTCGCCAATAGACGAAGTACTCCTATGAACACGGCTGCTCATGTAAGATACACGAGACAGGATGAGGAGACGAACTAAAGCTAGCTAGTAGCTAACCTCCCTCTACTTAATTGTGGGGGGAGACAGGTGCTAGCACCCGTTAAGTACTACGACGTTACTGTAGTGCACATACTAAAAAAAGGAGATACACTTATGTGTAGAGAAGAATGCTATTCTGTAGTTCCCGAACTGCAGTCTTATAGCCATAAGCCAGAAGTCAAGTACATTGATACTCGATTCATGACCCTAGGTGGTTATGACCCAGGTAATCATACTGTATTTGTTGGTCATCATGCCGATAAAACAGAAGAGTACTTGAAATCTGCTGTCGATGCTACTGATGGATTCATTCCGATGGGAGTGGAAATAGAAGTAGAACACACATCAGAAACCGACCACGGTATGAGTAGAGGTGAATCTACAGAGGAAGCTCTGATAGAATTACATGACTACTCACCACACTATATTGACGAGTCAGACTCAAGACTTAGACAATTAATAATTGCTAAGACTGACAGCTCACTTAGTCATGGTGTGGAGTTCGTAACACAACCTATGACTGTTAGAGCTCATAAGTTGATGAACTGGGAAGCATTGCAGAGTAAAGGCTTTTATGCCTGGAATGCGAGTACTGCAGGAATGCATGTACATCTTCCTAAGTCATACTTTACGACTACTCAGTTGTGGTTGTTCTTAAAGTTATATCAAAACCTCTGGACGTCAGAGAAAGATTACTTTAACTGGCTAGCTGGTAGAGCAGAAAACAGTTGGGCTAAAAGGCAAATGCCTTTCAGAAACTCAGCTGATAACAATCTACTAGCAGTTGCTTCTACAAAGTGGGACGATAGACGAGACAGATATTCTGCCTTGAACTTCCTCAATGCCTATACAATTGAGTTAAGGTTCTTTCGTTCTAACATGAACATCGATGGACTATTAAGTAGACTTGAATTCGTTCAAGCATCTTATGACTTCGTTTGTGTTCTAAGTAGACTCAACAAGAAAGATATGTTCGATGCTATAAACTTCGGACTATCAAAGCAGTTACATCTGTTTATGATTGGTAACAAATCAGAGTATCCAATCATCTCAGAGAGATTGCTTAATACAAATAAGTTCGGTGTTACATCTGACTTCGTTAACGAAGACATGGTGATACCATCGTTAATCAATGGGTTAAACCAAGTAAGGAAAGGAGCGTAGTGGATACAATACTAACTGCTACAATCTGGTTCTTCCTCACTATCGGCTTGGCAGGTGCAATTGCATTCTACCTATCCAAAGACGTCGACATGAGCGACGATTATAGGACTATCTATAATTGGTACTCTGACGACGACGAGGAGTAACCTAAAGCCTGGATGGTCGCATGGAGGGTTCGACTCCCTCCACAGGCTCTTTAACCAATAAATTCCAAACGTAAAGTTATGGTGGCAGTTTGTTAGGCTGTACATGACTTTAAGTACATGTCTTATAACGGGGGAGAGGTCTGTCCAAACTGGATTTCAACTTTCACCATTTTTCACCATCATCCACCATATTTCAGCTTGCTTCCTATCTTGACGTCCAATATCTGAAGGTTATATATTTAGTTAAATAGTCCTAAGATGGAACTAAAGATATTATCCGAAAATCCCGTGTTTTTTTATCACTCATCAATAGGGTAAATCCCGTAAAAATAAAGCACACATCAATAGGGTTTGATGACGAGATTTCTCTTCCACGCTTCCCTGGGAGAGTAAACGGCTTCTCTTGTTAATAAATCTAATAAGGGAACGCACGAATTGGGAGAGGTGCGTCCAAAATGAAATTCGACCTCGTTTTTGACATCAAACCACTACATATAGTATGTTTTCCGTGATGTCGAAACTCGCTCCGAACCTGCCATTCTGTGTTTCCACAATGCATTAAGATATAGATAAATCTATTAAGGGATAGCGAAGCGTCCTGCAGAAGACGGCGATTCTGGGTACATCAAGTCAATGTTTATAGGCTTTTAAAAGGAATCTCAGATGGGTTACTGCGTTAGCGTATGTACCAATCTCCACTTTCAATAACAGGATAACCACGATTAAACTGAAAAACATAAGCAATTGCAGTCGTGTCGTCCTCTAAATAAATTTCTTCATCCATGTAAAGATAAGGAACACCCTCAATGGTATCTAATGCTTTCTTGGTTAAATCGTCTATTTCCCATAATTCTCCCTGTATTTCTTGAATACCCTCTTTACACAGAGCTGGGAACATTCCGACATCAACCAATGTATATAAAGGTTTTGTCTTAATATCTTTAATATATTTAGCGTCTAAGTTGTCGGATAACATAAAAGAACGGCTATCGCCTTTTCTCAATGTTCCATATACAAATATCTTAATCATTCAGTTTCCTTTCAAAGTAAGACACAAAGTCGTCATTTAAACTCCATATCTTAATAATCCTTACAACGTTGTCCAAGTACCTATATACTTTTCTCGTCATAGCTATTCTAATTTTCTCAATCATGTGGACGTGGAGGGAATCGAACCCTCGTTACCTAATACAATGTACACCATACAAGTTTAAGTCTATCCATTCACGCCCTAGTTTTACTTAACAAAGACTCCTGTTCGTAAAAACTCTTGTCTTTCTGCGTTAAAATCCCACTTAGGTTTGTGTTCTTGCTCTCGTTCCCATGACAACTTATTAGCTGATATCCTATCATATTCACGAAAAGCTAATTCAAAGTTATCAATAGTAGACAAAGTCATATTTCTAAAGTCTCTATTTTTCCAATAACGTAAACTTTCTCCGACAGTATGGTCTTTTTTCATCATCGCTTTAGATAAATCAACGATACTGCACTTTCTTTTAACAATAGCTTCGTTAATGTAAGTTGGGTCAAGTAAAAATTCTAAGTCATCAGTAGTAATGAAGTTAGGATATTTATCGGGTGCAAGTCTTTGATAATCACGTAAAGCATCGCTAATTGCTTTATAAGTTTGATACTTAGGAATTCTTTTTTTGGACTTCACACTACGGATATAGCCACTTTTAACACCAATAGACTTTTCAAATCTACCAATAAGTATTCCATGTTCTACGTCTACAAACTTTTGAAAGACAGACCACAGTCTATCTCTTTTGATAATTCTTGTTCTCCTCAACATCATCCCCTCCAAAATTTTCTAAAAACGGACGGATAGAAAATTCCTAGGAAGAAAGGAGGCAAAAAACCTAGGCGAAACCTACCCGTCCTAAACCTATGGCTTAATTTTACCAACAACATCTGAAATCTACTGTATTTCATCCGTCTGTTCTTTCTTAAATCTCAAGTTATCGACAACAACGTTGATTTTACTAGCTATTCTCTCAGCTATTTTACTTTGGACTTCTAAGTTCCACAGTTCTTCCTCAGCATTATATTGTTCAATATCTTTCCTAATAGAATCAACGAGAAGTTGATTAATTTCCACAACCAACTCCTCAACTTTTTGATTCGCCACCTTTTTCTCCTCTTTCATCTAAATTTTTTCTGTTTCCACAAAGGTACTAACTTATTGTCATGTCCAACATGCCAATCATCACACCAAGGGCAATCATACGCTTTTGCTTTAGCCTGCCGACGTCTTGGGTTGTTGTTCATCGTAATAGCTATTTCTTGTGCTTTGCTTTGCGACAATGCTTTTTTTCGACGACACCCATAACATTTCGGACATTGACATTTGCTCCCGTTGACCTCGTACCAACATACCTTATTCGTCTTCACTTGCAGTAGTAGGAACTGTTTTTTCGAGTTGTTTGTCTAAAAAGTATTCAGACTTACCCTCAAACTGTGACCATAGATGTAATCCTACACCAATAGCCATAGCACATCTTTTAATTGCGTCGGATACTGCGTCTTTTAATCTCGCACCATCAGTTCTCCAATTAGTAGGGTTCTCGACATCGCCTGCTTCCTCTACAGTTACAATGTTACCGTCAATTTCAACAGTTAAAGCAAGTACACAACCTGTAATGATTGATTTGTAGTTGCCGTCTTTGTCTTTGACGTCCTCTCGTATAATTTCTTTTACCTCTTGTGAATAAGCACCGAGTACACTAAGTAGTCGTTGTCTTATAACAGAGTGTTGTATGTAGTCGCCAAATTTACCTTTAGGAGCTTTATGTATAAACTCCTTTGGAAATGGTCTTGATAGTTCGTGTAATTGTTCCACTTTTTCCTCCTGTTAGTTAATTAATTCTATTTCTCGTTAGCCCAATTGTCAAGTTCGCTTGCAGTTCTCATCTTTTGTTGCAATGTACTTAACTCATTAGGGGATAGTCTAGGCGATACTTTATCTAAAGACGCCCAATGTTTCGCTAATGATGTCGGAGTTGCTTTGAAGCCAAAGTTAAGCAAATGGTTTTTTGCTCTAATTGGAATATCATTCAAGTCAACATCAATATCATTAAGTTCTTTTACTGCTTTGTTTAACTGACCTCTAGCCATTGAAGTAAGTTGGTTCATATCATAACCTAAAGCAATACAGATTGTTTTAAAAATCTGTTTATGTCTTTGTCCCATGTCCTCGACAATAACTTCCCAATCATTCAAAACTAATTCATTTCCAACTTCATTTACTGCAACTTCGTTGCTAATAATCTTGTCTTCTCTTGTCTTGTCTTCTCTTGTCTTGTCTACGTCGGACGGGCTATGGACATCCTTTGGACGTCCTGTGGACACGTTCTTATCAAATTTATTAAGGTTGATGACCTCGTATTCAATAGGTTTTTCGGGGCTTTGTTCTATTTCAGCCTCGCTAGTCCACTCTCTTGTGTCGCCATTACTCTTAGCAAATTTATTAGCAGACGTTTTTGAGTTTGCTCTTTGCCTAGATTGACGTTTTCTCTCTGCGTCCTTTTGTCTGATTTCAATAAGAGCACCTGTGTATTCAACCCAATCATGAATTGTTAACTTACCGTCATTTTCATCAATCCAACCATGTTTAATTAATGCTTTGGTAAAGTCTTCTGGCTCTCCCTCCCATTGTGCAGAAAAAGGCACAAAGTCTTTGTATCGTGTAATGTCGCCGTTCTCAGCATAATCTACTGCCCACCACCAAAATAGGTGCAAATGCCCTATTGCTTGTGGGATAGTTATACCAAGTTCATTGGCTACTAATTTTAATTTAGGGTGTTGCCCTAACGCTTGTTCTGATTTAATCCAAGCCATTCTTTATCTCCTGTTCTTTGTTGGTATTCCACATGTCTTGTAGTTTATCAACTATGTCGTTTAATGTCGATAATCTACATAAAAATAGTCCGTCGCCACTTCCGTGGGGCATAGCTATCATGCTAAAAGGTTTGTCGTCAATCCCTTTTCCTATAGCATAATCATAACTTTGCGATTCTGCAAGTTCAAACTTTTTTACAATGTCAGCTACTTGCTTACCCGACTTCACTTCAAATCTTACAGGACTATTCCAATGTTCTTCATCACTTGATTTAGTTAATTCGTTGTCGGGTACTCCAAGTAATTTCTTTGCTCTATCCTGTGAGGCTCTACCCTCAACACGATTAGTTTGATTTTGTTCTTGTACAAGTTTTTTCTTTAACTCATTAAGTCTTGTTTGTATCTCATCATCAAACGTCATAGGTTCTACGACCCTCTAGTAAAGCGAAAAATGTTTTTTCGTCCATACAATAAACTACAGGCTCTCCATCAGCTGAACGTCTTTGCTGACCTTTTTGTTTCTTTAACTTCTTCCAAGCAACTACTACAGGGTACTTACCTGCTTTTCTTTTTGCTTTGGCAACTGTTTGATGTAAGTTAAGTGCTTGTCTATTCTTTGCTTCCATGACCCAACGTTCGCTAGGTAACATGTAATCAACTCTGAAAAACTCGACATCTCCCTCGTCTTTGTTACCACCCTCAGCTAAACGTCTTGCTTTGTGGTGCCCATTATATTTATTAATAAGATTGACTTGTAGTGTTTCAAATGTTGTGCCCTGTTTCTTAGGTTTGTTAACCATTATTTTCTCCTGTTCAAAGCCTCCAACTTAAACAAAGTAAAAGACTCGTCTTCTTTCTTAGGCTTTTCTAGTTCTAACCAAACTAAATATTGTGGTGTGTATTCATAAGTATGAGTTATAAATCTAACTACTTGTTCTACAGTAGTTAATATTTCTGCGTCTGAGAGTGCTTTAGCAAACTCTCCAACTTCAATCCAATCTGATTTGAACTGTTTAGTTCTTTCAGTAAGAATATGTTCTTGTTCTTGCTTTGCTAATGTTTCAAAGTAGTCCTCTGTTGCACTCATCAAAGCGTTTGTAATAAAAGCACCGAAGTCCATATCTGTATTGTCGTCCATATCGTGTTGGGGACAAGCAGGGTGGCACTCCATGTTAGGTGGTGCAGAACATATTGGGCATGTTTCTAGTCTGTTGTCATCAAACCCACTTGGGTCTATTGGATACATACTCATACACAAATTCTACTTCAATATATAAAGTTAGGTTGTATTAACTAAAAAGGATTTTCTGAATCCTGTAATTCTTTACCTGATACTGAGACCCCTTCAATCTTTTCGACATCACTAACAGTTCTATAGAGCGAATCATCTAGTTCTTCCCACTCTTGTTTTATTATTCTGCCGTCTTCGTTGAAAGTAGCACTACCCTTATCTCCATTTTCCATACTAAAAAATCTATAAATAATTTTCTTTACATCATATTCTCTAGCAATTTTTTCAATCATAGGATAAGCAGGTGCCCATGCAGTATCAAAAGTATATTCTAAAGATTCTTTATCTCTATTAATCATTCGAGTTTCACAATCTCCCCACTTTGTGCCGTAGTTATTTACGTTCCAATTGTACCAATCGTGAGCACCATACTTCTCATCTAGCTCTTCAAGTTCCTTACCTGTAAGTGTTTCCATTGTGTAACCCTCTCCAAGTAATTCCTCATCATTCATGCTATAGAATGTTACTGCTCTCATTTGGTCTATCTTTACTGAGTTTCCGTCTAAGTCTTTAAAACGTCTTATATTTGTTTCTGTGCCGTCCAACATACGAATTTCGTCGGGCATTGGAATTAAGTTTGTAGCAATAAGGTGTCTTTCTTGCTGATTTCCGTCCTCATCAGTAAAAGTTGTTCTAACTTTGTTTTGTATTTCATCTAACACAGTTGCGTCAGCTTCAATAGTTATCTTGTTCTCTACCCAATTAGGCATAATCTCCTCCGTCCACACTCATACGAGCGTTATATTCTTGGTTATCTGTATATCTGTCGTGTTCGTCCATAGCCTCTACTGAGTAGGGACTATAACCATTTGCTTTTGTAAAAGACCATACATAAATTTTATGCCACACTTTGTACATTTTCTTTTGAAACAATGTGTTTCTTTTGTCTAGCCTTTCTAAAGCAAGTAATGATTTGTTGTAAATGTATTTACTCATTTGCTATCAGTTCCTTTAACGTAATTGCCCTGCTTTTTACTTGGGTCTATCCAACCTCTATTTCTACCATAACTGATAGGGGCGTGGTTGTAGCACCATGCTTTCTTGTTGTACATGCTTAGGGTTTTGTCGCAACCTTTCTTTTTACAGACACGACCTTTGTCATAGGTTTTGCTTTTGCGACTAGAGTAAGTTTTTGTTCCTGTTTGATACAAATTACTCATTATCACAACAATCACATGACGGTTGAGCGTAATCTTTTTCATCATCATGTAGCCTAAATACTTTCATAGTTCTATCATGACGTAGGCAATCTACTATCAATGAATTAGTTTCTAGTTCAATTCCAACTTGAAACTTAGCGTACTCTCTAGGAGAATGAATGTTATCCATATCTTCTATTTCATTGAGGCACTCTCCACATGACATGTAAAAGTCAGCTTCGATAGGCATATTTTTCTGCATATTATTACTCCTGTTCTCTGTTGTTAGTTAAGTCGTCAGCATACTTCGTTCCAAGTATTCTGTCAATTTCTGTCTGTTCTTTTATCATATCGTCTAAAAAAGAATTTTCTCTACGTTTTTCTTTCTCCCAAGCTCTGAGTTCAAATATAAATATTACTCTCTCATAAAGCTCTTTTAACTTATCTTTCACTTTTCCATTTCCTTTCCCAACTATCTGAATCTTCCCAACACCATTGACTTGATGACCAATCTCTCCATTGCGTCCTTCCATAAATGTCCTCGGCTAGTATTGAGGCAAATAGTATATTGTAATAAGGCGTATATTGAACTCTCGTTTGTTCAAATCCAATATTGTGTTTATATGTTTTACCATTAAATTCGTATGGTTTACCCCAACGGAGTATTACCCACTCATCCCACATCGGTAAGTCATAGGTTTCTGCAACCCAATCCCATGTCCATGGTACGAATTGCATGACACCTGTGTCTTTGTTGTCAGTTCTGTGAGCGTTTGATTTACCTCTTGACTCACACCAACCAATACGAATAGCAGTATCAATATTATTTTTGTCGAAGTGTTCGACATAAAGTTCTGAATATACCTGCATAGATTGAGGTACATGGTCATTACAATTTAAATGTTGTTCTATAATTTTAGATTCATCTACACCCATAGGTATAACAGACGCTAAAAAAATTATACATTCTGTAATCATATTAAACTCCTTAACTCATTGGTTGTAAAAAAGGGTAAAGGAATCCCAAGCAAAAGTCAACCTTATAACTAATTATTTACTTAGTACTGTAAATCGTCTATTAGTTCAGCAGTATCTTTGCCAAGTATGAGTTGTCTAGCATGTATTGAGGCTTGTGATTGTGTCTTACCACCTGTTTTGGTAACAAGCCACTTTCCTCTACCCGAAATCTTATAGATTTCAGCGTCATATTCAAGTAACAAAGGGTTGAATTTAACAACCACTTCATATTGGTCGAATAAAAACGACACATCTTCGACAGTATTTGTGTTAGTTTGTACTCTCATCTACCTTAATTATACCATTATCAAATATTATTATAAGTATTTCAATTTCATTCTTTTAAAAAAAGTGTATTGATAAACTTGACAGATAAATCTATTAAGACTATCTTGGTATTAATGATGTAACAAAGTCAGAGTGTAAATAGCACAACCAACACTCACAACGGCGTAGAAACTTCAGAAGTGCTAAGGGATAACACGGAAACCCTTAGGAATCTCACAGAGATAGTATTGGTTGCTATTCCTACGCAAGTGGGGGTAGCTTGAAAGATTTAGTAATGGTTGGTGGCTCATTACCACCTAGACACGAAACAACTAATTGCAGACCACGTTAATTGAGTCTTTCAAGCTATCATAAGATAGTATTTCCTATATTAATTGTTATTACTCTGTTTGGGTGTGATTGCACGACTTAAATGCGTGGCATTGAAATAATATGCAAATCTCTGACGACCACATGCAAACAGGGTGGTAGCTTGAAGCTAATAGGGTTTTTATGGTGTTTTGTTTTTACAGGTTTTTCATAGTCCTGTTCCTTTTATTAGGCACCACGATTTTACTTGTTGGCTTCAAGCTACTTCTATCGAGTAGCAAAATACAACAAGCTATTGATTGTAAGTTTAAGGTTGGAAGTCTAGTGCAGAAATGTTAGCTAGAAATAAAGTGCATATAAACAGATTATTTCCAAGTTTGCACCACTTACTGTTGTAGCAAAGTTATCTACAAATTAAATACAGTACCCTGTATTCACAATGTAGGTAGCTTGTAATACATTTCATATAAAGAAACTTATTGGATAAGTTTTGATGTGTGTTACAAGCTATCTATAAGTGCAAAACGACTAAATATTGAAATATATTTGATACCCAATGGGGAGAGTTAGCACTAGTAAGTAGGTAGCTTATAGCACATGCCGATGTGAGAAAAGCACGCAAGTGTTCAATACGCAAGTGTTGATGAAAAGCAAAGCCGAGCGTGTGTTATAAGCTACACGTACGTAGCCACGAATATGTTGTGAGTGTTGATGGGACAGTTGACGCTCACAACTAAAAAAAATCAACAAATGGAGGAACAAATGACAAATAAAACAGGATATGAATATATCGTAACCGAACAAACATTAGACATAAGAAACTATACAGTAAAAAGTGATGTCCAACTTTCTCAATCAGAAATTTATGACGTCTTTTACGAAGTAGATTATGTTGACGGAAGTACTAATACTTTTGAGATTAATGGTAAAAAAGGAACTGTTACCTTTGATGGAACTGATTTCGGAGATGACGGACAGTTAGATATTGAGGGCGACGAGAGGATAGATGAATAATGAAAGTAAAAGACATGATAGCCATGCTTGAACTAGCCGATAAGGATAGTGAAGTAATGTTAGAAGTTCGAGATAAAGACATAAATCTTATTGGTTACTTTGAAGTGGGAAGTGATTGGGCAGAATATGGTGGTTATAGTCCCGATGAACTTGACTACTTTGAAAGTATTAATGAGCCAAAAAGTAAAGCTAATGTTGAACTCACTATCAATAATGATGAGTGGGTAACACTTGGTATAGACATGGAGGAAAAATAATGGAAGTATACGAATATAAATCAACCGACCCTAAACAAAAGTCAAATGATTTAGGTTTAACTATTTATTTCGACACCAATATAAGTAAAGATGAGGCTATAACGCAGACCTCGTTGTTACTAGACGGAATAGGTGCTGAATACACATTTGATATGTGGACGACACCAATGGAGAATGAGTAATGGCAAAGAAATTTTATGCAAATATATCAAAAGATATAACTGTTTATGCTGATGATGAATCAGACGCACTATATGAAATAAGAAAGATTTATCAAAACTTTGGGGAAAACCTTGAAGTTGAGATATTTGATGAGGAAGAATAATGCAAGTAGCAATGGAATGTCACGAAGATGGTGTGGAATTTGAATATAAATTAATTATTACGGGAATCTACATCGGCGACAAGAACGAAATTATAAACAAAGATAGTGTAATACGAATGCACGAGTTGTATGAAGCTGACTTTGAAATTGAGGAAGTAAAATTAGAAAGTGTAGGGAAGTAATGGCTAAACCAAAAACATATACAATGTTTGTATCATTTTCAGCTATGGATGAGGAACAAGCAATAGAATACATACACGACTTAGATGATAAAGATATTAGAAGTTGTTTGGAGGAAGAGTAATGTATAAATTTGATGAGTGGTTAAGTGCTTGTCCTGTTCCTTATCATTTAGAAAAAGATAATGGGGATACTTTAAAATATAATTTTGAAGTATGGAAGTTAGAGGAGAAAGAATAATGGTAGAACAACCAACAATATGGATAGAGGGAACTCTTACTATAAATGGTAAAGAGTATCCATTCGCAGTTGATAATGATATTGATAGTGGATTTGACCACGATAATTACAGTAGTCAAGCATACAATATTGTTAATGATTTGAATGGATTGGTTAACAGGTTAGAGGTGGAAGTGTGAAAGTTGATAAACCGACTGAACAAGTATATATCGTAACCTTTGAGGAAAGGTACGGAGAATTTGAGGAGTACTCATACTTAGGAGTATTAGGTGCTGATAAGATGTCAAGTCAAGAACTTGTAGAAGCTATGTGGTATGAAACCGACATGGAGGAGGATTTTGACGGACAATATGCAGACAATCCATACTATTGGGTAGCAGGTAACGAGAAGTTAGTGAGAGTGGTAAGTAAGAAACCCATCAGCTCCGAACATCTCGACATCGTTAGCCAATATATAACTGTATAGATAATATTGTAATTTTACCTATACATATAAATTTATTAAGGTTAGTATTTTACTAACTAATTAACTTAGAAAGAGAGTGAACTAATGGAAGCAGTAGACAATAAAACTATACAAAGTATTAGAGAGGGTAGAGGTAGCAAAATCTTTACTGATGAAAATATACAAACGTTAAGAGAAAATCCTAATCAATGGTTTTTAATAACAAGTGTTGTAAACAATGACAACTATTTAAACATCATTAGGAGTTACAATTCCTCTGCAATTTACTTTAGGAACAAATTAAGAAAAGAATATGGTATGACTATAGAAACTAAATGCAGTCAAAGTCGACATGACAAGTCTGCAAAACTATATGTCAGAATGAATGAGGAGGCATAATGGCTTATGAACCATGTGATTACCCTATCGGTGTTAGTGAAATAGCTACTGTGTTGTCAGTCAAGCCGTCAACAGTTTCACAATGGGGAGTTCGTAAGAACTTACCCGATTGCGACGCAATAGTTAACGGAGGCAATACAAAGTTGTGGACACTAGAAACAATTTTAAATTGGGCTAGCTCAACAGGGCGTAACAACAGAAACTTAAATAACTGTAATGACGCTTTGCGTTTGGTTGTTTCAGACATGATGTCGGAAAAAGAAAATCAGATGGCGAGTGCAAGTTCTCGTTGGGATAAACTATCTGACGAGTGGAACACTTACCGAGAGAGCATGGGTTTAGATACTTATCAGAAAGATAAGTTTAGAGATTTAGGCTCATACGAATCGGAGGAAGAATAATGAAAAAAATTAAAGTTCATTTCAATGGTTATCTAAGTTACTTGGCTACCGAGAAAAAGGGAGACATCAATCACTTAGACACATTAAAAGCAATGGAGAATGCTAGTGCAGACTTATCTACACTACATCCAAAGTTTAATATTAAAATAACCGAAATGGAATCGGGCTACAACGGAGAAGAGGAGTAATGAATAGAGCTGAAAGACGTGCCTCGAAGTCGAAAAAGAAGAGGCGATATACAGGTCTAAGTAAGAAACAAGTTCTTAGACCCGACACAATTGACAGATAATCAACAAAGAAATTGGGGAAAATGAAAAACTTTTCCCCTATATAGTACCTAGGAGGTTACATGATAATAGACAACGGACATGATAGTGAGGGCAACTATGCACCTCATTGTTTGGAATGTCGAATGAACGGATATGACGCAACTTTAAAGTTCGCTGATATGTGTTCACGATGTCAAGACAATAAAGTAAAAAAATCTTTCCAATGGGAAAGAAGAAATGCAGTTGAAAACTATATTGTTGACAATGCTTAATAAATTTACTAAGGTTGTCTTAATGAAACTATTAGGGCTAAAAAGAGAAAATCCCCTACTAAAAGGGGACTCTCTACTAACCAACAAAGAAGGAGTTACATTATGAACGGAAGTTCACAAGAATCCAACTATGAGAATACTTTAGCACAAGCATTGGAATTAACCCAAGCGTGTGCAAAGGAAATTGGCTACATAGCTGAATCAGACGGCGAATCAACAGATTCAATAACTTATTGGGAACAATATCCCGATGATATTCACGAGTTCATGACCCTTATGGATAAGGTCGACCAAGTAGGTCGTGCAGTAAAACAAATAAAAGCTGACATGAAGTTGAAACTCGTAGAGGAGCTGGGCGACAAAGCAGTCAGAGTTGGTAACAGAATAATTGTAGGTAAGACAAGTAAAACTTGGAAACCTTACGATAAACATAAAGTTATGGACTACGTTGGCGACGATTGGAAAATGGTTGTTAACCCTACGTTTAGAACTACAGGAATAAAAGCACTTGCTACACAAAGAGGACAAGACCCGAAAGTAATTTTTGAGTCATTGTTTGAGCAAGTAGAAACAGATAATATAACAATACTTCCCGATATGAAAGCACCAAAGTATTTACAAAAGCTAGATGACGGGGAAGTCAAAGAATTAGGAAAGGGATAATATGCCTGCAAATATTGAAACAATGTTTAGTGCAGTAGAAACACCATGGCACAGAATTGGTGTGGTTACTGACTCAGCATTAACAAGTTCCGAGGCTATCGTTCAGTCGGGATTAGATTGGAACGTTAGCGTCAGACCTTTAGTTACCTTTGGTAACGAGGGGCAAACAGAGGGTAAGTTTATTGACGTACCCGACAACTATGCAACTGTAAGAGATTCCGATGAATCCGTGCTAGGTGTGGTTGGTAAAAGATACGAGCCAATTCAAAACTTAGAATGCTTTAGTTTCTTAGACAATGTCTTAGATGACTATGACGCTAAGTATGAAACGGCAGGTGCTATTGACAACGGCAGAATTATTTTTGTTTTATTAAACTTAGGTAAAGATATTGTTGTTGGAGATGATGTAACAGTTCCGTACTTACTGTTGACTAACAGTCATGACGGCTCAACATCAATCAAAGCATTAACTACACCTATTAGAGTTGTTTGTCAAAATACTTTGACAATGGCTTTGGGTAACTACAAGAGTAGTTTCTCTTTTAGACATACCCAAAATGTTAGAGGTAGAATTGACCAAGCTAGAAACTCTTTGGAACTTTCTTACAAGTATGTAGACGGATTCCAAGAGGAAGTCGAAAGACTTGTAGAACAACAAGTAACTGATGACCAATTTGCAAACTTGGTACAAACCATAATGCCTGTACCCGAACTTAAAGATGACGAAAGCAACATGCAAGTAGTTATTAAAGGTCGTCAAGCACATGAAAGTATTATGCAAAACTTTAGAAACCCCGAATTTTCAGAGCAATCTGAGAGTGCGTGGGCAGGAATGAACGCTATGAGTAATTATGAATTGTGGACTGCTCCTATAAGGAACGAGGAAAGAGATATGCGTATAGCCAAAAGAACTATACAGGGCAATCAAACTCCAAACACAAACATACTTCATAGACTACTAATTGGACAAAGGTATGAAAATATTTAATCAATATATTGCTGACTGTGTAACCTGTGGTAAGCGAATTACCACAGATGAACACGGACAAAGTGCAGAACAACCACTTTACCTTAAAGCAGAGGGTGGCTACTCAGATATGTATGATAATTGGGCAGACCACGAGGAGCAATCAATGAACTTAATTCCTTTTTGCCACAAATGTGGACATAGGATAATTAGGTTAATGGGTAAAGGTGTTGTTGAATATATTGACCCATTGTCTACTACTTCACACGTAAGACCTTATAAGGCTTACAAAAGTAGGGATGATGTTAAAAGTTGGTGGCACTTTGGTTGGGATAATGTAGTCCTGCGAGGCTACATCTCAGCCATGTGGCACTATTTTCGTATAGGTGGCTTTAGATATTCGTGGGGTGCGTTCATGCATTTGTTTCATGGACAGAATTGGAGCTCTCTTAATAAATCTGTTAAGGACTTCTATCCTACCAATTATAAAGTATCATTTATAAGAGTACCAAAGAGATTTGGTCTCATGATACAACGTAAAATTCAAAAGGAGGGTTTTAAATGGTATTAACATCCAAACAAGAATGGATAACTATGGTTAATTGGCTAAAATTAAGATTTGCGTCAATTAAATGGAACGACGCAGAAGTAAGAAGTTTGTACGAGGACTATAAGAATATAGACCCCGAACATATTTGGGGAGCAAGTCAACTTTGTTATCAGAACAACACAGAGTATATGTCATCAGCTAAGTTGATGTCGGTTGTTAAAGAGTTGCAGAGAGCCCCTAAAACTAACAAAGCCTTAACCATGGGCGAAGTAGTACAACTAAACAAAGGTGGTCTATTAGACTATCTAAAGGCAAACAACTATGAATCATTTGCTCATGCAGTATATGATTTGAAGATGAAAAGATTGAGGAAAGGTGGAGCTATTAAATCCGAGACAACACATTGGGATTTAGAAGCACCTTACGAAACTCAAAAAGAATTATGGTTACAAGAGTTCCCTACTGAGTGGACGATAGAATACTTAGAGAGACGCAGAGATAAAGCTATGCAAGGAGAAAAATAATGGCTAGTAATAATACAATTACCTTAGTTGGTAACATATTAGAGCCCGAAGTTAGAAGTACCCAAACGGGTAAGACTCTAGTTAAGGCTCGAATGGTCGTCAAGACTTATGGCGACGCAGACGACATGTGGGTTAACATAACTGCATGGGAAAAATTGGGCGAAAACTTTGCTCAAACTTTCCAAAGTCAAGCAAGCAAAAGTATCAGAGTTAGTGTTACAGGTAGACTCATGGAAGAAAAATGGGAAGACAAAAACACAGGACAAGAAAGAAAATCTTTCTCCGTAACTGCTGATTCTATTGCCGTGGTGTTGGATTACCAGACAGCTGGTGGCATTCAATATTCTGGCGAGGCAAAGCCCGAATCAACTTATGGTGGGGACAATGTTTCCATGGCTAAGGATATTCTTGGAGCTACAGAAAAGCCACAAGCAAGAACTGACTACGCACCTAACGAGGCACCCTTTTAATCATGAGCCCAAGAAAAATTATTTCGCAAGAGCTAATTGATTGGGCTAGTGATGACGAATTGGTTGAAGGGGAGAACGTCGTGTCGTATACTCAATTGCCCATTGAATTAGACAGTAAAGATGATTCTCTCCAACAACCGACCAACATAACTAACGAGCCAACAAATCAAATGGAAGTAGTGCAAAAACTTTTTGTATCAAACGGCAAAAATGGTGTATGTCATAGAGATTTTATGGACAACTATATTGCTCGTTTTGGTGCATTAATATGGACACTACGACATGAACAAAATTGGGTTATTGATAAAGAGTGGTGTCGAGATAAATCACATAATCACAAATCCAATCAGTATAAATATATATTTAAAGGAGTAGATAATGCAACTTATTGAACAATCTTTTGAGTATGAGCACTTGACTGAGGAAGTCAAGAAATCAATGCTTGTTGAATACCTAAAAGACTTAGAGGCAAATCACTTTAGCTTAGCTTTAGTTGAGCCTAGTAAATTACAAGAACCACAACCATATCAGCAATGGAAAGCACAGATTAGCCAAATAGAGAAACAAATCGTGCTTGTGAGGTCGAAATATGTAGATTTCTTCGGAGCTGAGGAGGAATAGTGGGTGGTTGGTTACTTTGTGTTAGTTGTGATAACTATTCACATACACATAATGGTGGTGGATTGGTTAATAACGAACATTATTGTGAGCCATGCTATTCAGAACAGGAGTCTGTTTTATGAGTAAAACGTACTATGTAAAATTTAATAATAAGGATTACCGAGAAAATCCTAATTTATTGATTGAACTGCTAGAATATGAGCATAAGTTTCAAGAAATTATAGAGGATTATGATGAAAAGACTAAGTGAACTACAGATACAAGAGCTTGAATCCTTTGGTTATATCGTAAGAAATAACGAATCTTTAGAAAATCAAGAGAAGAAAGCAAAGCAAGTTGCTAGAGAGCAACGACCTGTAAGCGTGAAAAAGTCAATAAATACAGTTGATGATGTCGAAGTTACGCCAGCTGGCAAAGATGCTGAGCATGTTGAACCTCTTGAACATCTTGAACAAGTTAAAAAGACTGATGATTACAGTTACTTAGACGAGTTGGAAACATGAGCGATAAAGAAACATTAATTAGAAAAATCAAACTTAGTGAGATTAAAACTGCTGACAAAAACCCTAAAGACCATGATGTTGGTGCTATATATCAAAGTATGAAACGCTTTGGATTTGTAGCGTTCCCTTTAGTAAACTCGACAACAGATAAGCTATTAGCAGGACATGGACGCTTAAAAACCTTACACATGATTAAAAGTGAGGGAGAGTTTGTACCTGCAAACATTGAAGTAACTGATGATGGAGATTGGTTAGTACCCTGCATATATTCAGCGACTATTGAGGATGAAGCTGAAGCACAGGCATATCTTCTTGCAGACAACAGATTAACTGAAATAGGTGGATACAATAATATGGATTTATTAGATTCATTACAGGAAGTTATTAAGGAAACAGGGTCATTAGACGGCACAGGTTGGGACTTAGACTCAATTGAGGACATCATAGCTGATATGGAAAGGTCATCTTTTGAAGTAAAAGAGTACGGAGATGATTCAGTTGAGGACGAAACATCAGTACAGGTATCCGTTGGTCGTTATAAGTTTAAAATAAATGCTGATGAATTTTATGAGTGGGAAGAAACAGTTAAATCCCAAACTCAAACATCAGAAGTCAATGAAATAAATGATTGGATAAAAAATCAATTAGGCTTGACGTAGTCTAAAATCGTGCTATCCTTTATTAAGTAAAGAGGATGGATTTAACCATCTAGCCTCCTTTCTTTTAGTATGGGACGGCGAGGGTCTGGGCAACCAAACCCTCAATGTTTCCAAGACAATTACCACTAAAACAGATGAATTAGAGAAATTAGTGGAAACACGTCGCAAGTCTGACAATGAGGTCGGACACAACTTCGGTTACTACAAATACCTTATATTTATTGCCTTAACAGGCTTATCTAAATAAGTGATGTCGTAATTTCAACGAAGGGCGAATCCTCTGGCGAAGCCATATCTTTTAAGCATTTTACCCTTTAAAACCTAATGATTGTGGTACATACGCTAACGCAGTAACCCATCTGAGATTCCTTTTAAAAGCCTATAAACATTGACTTGATGTACCCAGAATCGCCGTCTTCTGCAGGACGCTTCGC
>Ga0181400_1000407_pt1 | contig 18461 bp, 12 predicted proteins | sample 23SPOviralmetaG_FD_130129 | JGI IMG/M metagenome (GOLD analysis project Ga0181400, IMG submission 130129) | Marine viral communities from the oligotrophic San Pedro Time Series (SPOT) site, San Pedro Channel, CA, USA - 23 SPOT_SRF_2011-06-22 | ecosystem: Environmental > Aquatic > Marine > Strait...
GCAAACTGTACTAATACTTGAGCTGCAGGTGTTGAGAACCATAAAGGTCTGTTAGCTTCTGCAGTACTAGGGTTTAATATGATTTCTTTTGTAAATCTATTAGCACCTGATAATAATTTAGTATCATAAAAGTCTTGTTGTTTAGCTAAGACTCCACTATAATTACCTTTTTTATCTAAAGATTTGTTATAAAATCTTACAGCTTCATCAGTATCTATTCCCAAATCATTTAATTGTTCTGTTAAATATTCTTTTTGTTCTTTACCTAATCCACCTTTAGAAAGTTTTTCAGCATTACGTATTATTAATCTTTTACCAGTTGTAAACGAAGCTAACTGTACAGCACTTGTCCATTGTGTAAGTAAGTTAGTTTTAAAGAATGTATTCTGTAAACTTCTAGCTACAGTTCCTTTTACAGCTTCTCCATATAAACCTTCTATTCTTTCTTGTACAGCTTGTTCTAAAGCCAAACCTGTTTGATAAACTTCTGACCATGTTTCGTCATCTAAGTCTTTTAAGTTTTTAGTTTTACCACCCAGTCCTCTTTTAATACCTTGAGATATTCTTTGACCTGTTTTTTTAGTTTCAGAAACTAGTGCTTTTCCTATATCTTTAACAGCAGCAGGAGAATCTTCAACACCTACACGACTTAAAAGAATAAAAGGCTCTGTAATACTAGATACAGTAGCAAAAGGTAAATGAGCCATTTGCTGTGATAATCTTCCCCAGTCTGAAAAACTTTGAAGTGTTGGGCTTTTAATAGAAGGCACGTCTAATCCAGTAACTCTTCCATGCATGACTCTAAGTTTATCTATAGTTTGTTTAGTATCAGCCTTACTAACTCCGTTAGCTCTTAATTCATCTTGAATTTTATCTAAATAATTTTTTTTAAAATCTTCTACGGATTTCCCAAAAAATCTAGTTCTTTCTATAGCTTGAGATACATTAGTAAAGTAATCTTGTAATACAAGCTCTACATTATTTTCTAAATAAGGAGCAAGTGCATTATCATCTATATTTTTAAAAGCTCTGTGTTGAATAAAACTAGAACCGTTACCTGCTTTTAAAGATGACCTTAACTCAAAAGGTGTCCAACGATATTCTAACATATCATCAACAATTCTTTCAGCTTTTAATTGTTTAGCTTTTTCTAAAACTTCATCAACTCTAGTAGTTGTATCGTTTATATCAATATCTAATTCTTTTCTAGCAAGTTCTTTAAAACTTTTAATGTTTCCTTCAAATCCAAAAGCTTCAGAATCTATTCCGTTTTGACCTTCTAACCTAGCAACTATTGTTTTATTTTCTTCAGTAATAACTCTAACTTGCGGTATTTCATCTAATGGGTCAGCATGTCCAGACTTTTTAATTAAGTCTACAAAGTCATCATAGTTATTTTCAATATTTTCATATTTAAACTTACGAGGCATATAAGCAGTAACTTTTTGAAACGGACTAAATAATCCTACTTTATTACCTTCGTTAAAAACATTATCTAATAATTGTTTTATTTCTCCATAAGCATTAAAGACTTCATCGTCTATAGGTTTACCATTAAACTCTTTATCTTTACCACCTCTAAGAAGATAAGCTAATTGGTCATTTTGTTTTACTTCTAGTTTACCTGACCAATCATACCAAGCTCTACGAACTTTATTTAATGGATTTAAAGCACGATTCATTCCAGACAAATATTCACCCTGCCTTTTACCTAAACCCATACCATAAGAATCTTTTCTAACTTTTACATCTTTTTTACCAAACGCTGTTACATCCCAATCATATCTAAATTTATCTAGTAAGTCGGTAAGAGTTGCAGACTTCTTAGCTTTTTGTATAAATGCAGTAGTAGGCTTACCAATTAAATTTGAAATTATATTATCTTTCTTTTCACTTACAGAATTAATTTGTTCTTCTTCTTGTATTTGTTTTCTAGTTTTTTTCTTACCTTCTTTTATAATAACTTCTTCATTAGAATATTTAAACTCTTTAGAAATATATCTTCCAGCATTTATAGCACCTAAACCACCTACACCTACACCACCAATAAGTCCACCTAAAGCAGCAGTACCAGCTACTAAAGACATATCTATTTCATCTCTAGCACCTAATCCTACATCAGTAGATTGTAAAAAATATTCGTGTGGACCAGCCCAAGCCATTCCTTCTGCAGCACCTAAGATTGCAGGAGTTTTTGCAGCTTGTAAAGATTGTTTAGTTAATTGCGATTTAGTAAGTTGTTTAAGACTTTGATTAGCTAAAGCAGTTGCAGTAGCCTTTGCACCTACTGAAGCCCCCATAGTAGGAACTGCAAATAAAGCAGCTACAATGTTTAAAGGGTCAGCAACCATATCAACTGTAAAGTCTTTAACAAAGCCTAGGCGTTCTTTAAGACCTCTAAGTTCTGCATTATCGAATTGTTCTCTAAGATATAAATAATCTTGTTTTTGTTCTTCTGTCCACTTACCAACTTCAAAAGACCTTTGAGCAGCAGCACTCAAACTATAATCAGAATCTCTAAGATATTCAAATATATTTTCATTACGCCCAACACCTTCTAAAAAACGTGTAGCTCTTAAGTCAAACTCAGGGTCTGCTTCTAAGTCTGATAAAGATTTTTTAGCTGAAGAATACAAAGGCGTAGGATTTTTAGAATACTCAACATAACTTTTAGGAACTCCATAAGTTTTTTGAGGTTGTGAGGATTGTGTAAATATTCCTAAAGCTTCATCCGGAATAGATTTACTTTTATCCATATCTTTATATTTATCTTGCTCTAAAAAATCAAGATATTCTTGTAAATCATTTTTCATTATATTCTTTTAAATTTTGCTTCTCTTACAAATCTTGCAGGAGTTCCTTTTCCTAGAACTGTATTATAATATTTTTTCCAATATTCACCCTGTTCTTGTAAGTCTGTAGGAATACTTTCTGGCACTGTTAATAGATAAGCTCTTGCAAAAGCTGCACCGACAAAAGGTTGTTCTAAATCTTCATAAGACATTTGAGATAAATCAATACCATAAGAATCTTTTAGTTGTTCGTTATATCTTCTAACATTACCACCTACATCAGCTTCTGAGTCAAGTCTTCTTATAACTTCATTATAAGCACCTTCTCTTTCTATTTGAAAAATACCTGAAGAATCTTTTTGTTTAAAGGTATTTTTATCTGTACCAAAATCTGATTCTACTAAAGCTATTCTATTTAAAAAATTAGATGTATTTTCATCACCAAATGTTACAGCTTCAATAGCTTTTCTAGTTACATCTTGTCCTACAGCTTGAGGTTCAAAAACATTTATTTCTTTTTTCATCATAGGAGATGTAGCATTAGCTTGTAACTCTGCTAGTTCTGCTTTCTTTTTATTTATTTGTTCTTGTTTATTATTAAACATACTAGCAGGTACTTCATATCTTATCTTTTCTTTATTAGCTTCAAAGTCATCAATTTCTTTTTGTAACTCAGCTATCTTAGATATGTTACCACCTTCAGGAGTTGCTAAGATATTTATATTTTCTTCTTTTAAAGAATTAATTGAATTTTTTACTCTATCTAAAGCTTGTGGACTTGTAGGTATTTTAGTTCCAAATATTTCTCCACCGCCTTGCTCTACAATATTTTCAAGTCTACTAATCTCTCTTATATTTTTATTGTATTCTTGTCTTTGTAATCCACTTAAATTCATTTCAGCTTGATTTAATGAATCTTTAGACTTTCTATAATTAAAATAATCTTCTTGATTTTCTACTTCTGGAATATCTATATTATCAAATAAATTATCTATTGTTCTTTGTTTAGCTTCTTGAGAAATATCAGCATTAAGAATTGTATCTACTTTTTTATCTATAATAGTTAATTTTTGATTTTTATATAATTGAGTATAATCTTTAGTAGCTTTAAAGTTTCCAGTAGAATCTATTTCAATTGGGTCTTCTATTAAGCCTGTCATGTTATTATAGCCTAACGTAGGGTCATATCCTTGACTATCTAAGTCTTTCATGTATAAATCAGTTCCCACATATTCTGAAGCTCCTGCTCTCCATCCCGGTCTAGCTCCTGCTTTTATAGTCATAGCTAATGCAAATTTATTTCTAAATTCAATATCACGAATTTGACTTGAAAACTGTTTAACTTTTTTAGAGTCATTTGTTACAGTTTTGTATAAATCAATTGCAAACTGTTGGTCATCTTGAAATCGTAAAGCTAATGCAGTAGCGTCTGTAACCATAGATTCTTTTTCTCCAGTATTTTTAACAAAGTATTTATTTAATTTTTCAAATTTACTTGTATCAACAGCACTTAATAATCCAAATGTATCAAGTACTCTATCTTCAGAAATATCATCCATTAAATCTATAAAATCAGTTTGTCCTATTCTGTCTCTAGTTGGTTTATTTTGTTGAGACATAGCTGAGTTTCTATATCGTGTTGGAGATAATTGAGTCATTGAAACTGCTTTATCAATAGAAGGCATAAGTGTACCTACTATATTTATAGAATCTAACATCTCACTTAAATTAGCACCTTCGATATCTTTTTCAGTTATATTAGAAAATAATCCTAACTCTCCTTCAGCTTCTTTATCTCCTGAAATTTTTCTTAGTACTCCTGTTACTCCTCCAATCAAACCAGATTTTTTTCTTAATTGATTTTCCATTTGTTTATATAATCTAGTTTTTTGTTGAGTTAATTGCTTTCCAGTAATATTCATATAATTACTAAACAATTCTTCTCTTGAAGTTGTAGTAGGGTCTAACTGTTGTAAGTCATTATAAAACTTTTCATTTTTATTATCTTTAAAAATATTAAGTAAAACATTTCTTGAACCATATTCTACAATAGAATTATACTCAGGTGTAGCAGTAAAATTAGGAGTATTTGCATAAACACTTTTTAATTGTGAATTAATAAGAGGTGTTAATTTATTTTTAAATTGATTTGATAAAGTTCTATCAGAAAAAAATTTATTTGTCCGTTCTTCTGGAGTTAAATCTTTAAAATAATTTTCAGGTATAACAGAAAAAATATCAGCAACTCCTCCTAGTTTTTTAGCATCGTTTTCTACATTAAGTAAATCTAAAGTTTTATGTTCATTTAATTCTTCTTGTCTTTTACTAAAAGCAGTTTTAAATACAGCTTGTCCAGCTAATAAAACTCCTAAAGCCTGTTGAACTTTTTGATTTTTTTTAGAAGCTTTTTCAGCTTGTTTTCTTTGTTGTGATTGTCGAGATAGTAAAGAACTTCCTAACTCTTCTACACTCATGTCTTGATAATTAGACATTATATTACTAAATTGTTCTGCCATTTTATACCTCTGTTTTTTCTAGTAAACTATTTGTTGGTTGTGATTTTCTTTTTTGTAATAAACTTTCTTTAAGTTTTGTGGTATCTAAAGTTTCTAATTGTTCTTTTACATTTAAACTACCAACAGAAGTAGGTTTTATTTTTTGCATTTTAACATCTTTAAAACTTCCTCCTTTACCAATTGAGTTTCTTAATTCATTAGCTATATTTAAATTTTCTGTACTTGTTTCTTCATCATCTATTTCAAATTCATTATCATCTTTAGTAATTTTTGGGTCTATACCAATTTTTTCAGCTATAGATAATAACATAAACATAGTAGGCTCTAAAAGATTTAACATCATGTCAGGATTAAATTTTCCTTTTGTAAATCCAGCCATCAATAGCATTTGAGCTACATCAGCTACTGGAGTTCCATCAGCCATTAAAGTTGATACGGTTTCTATGTTTTCAGGTTTAATTAAATCTAAAAATACTCTTTCAGTAGCTTCTCTTTGTGATGTTATTTCAGGTGGATTATCCCAAGGATATTTTTGTTCAGGACTATTAGTAAGAGATTGTCCCGGTATAGGTCTTTCAAATACATGTGGTAAAGCTTCATTAGTTATTTGTGTATTAGACATATATTATACCTCCGTTAATCCTACAGCATCCATAAAGTTGTATCCATATGTGTTAGTACCCATAGCAACTTTCATTGGGTCTTGACCTGTTGGGATATCAAAATTATAAATTTGTTTCATGAAATTACCTGCTGGGTCGCTACTTGTTTGAAAAGAAGAATTATCAAAAAATGACATAGGTTGTGCTGATTGAGTATTTGCTCCCATATATTTTAAAGAGCTTTGACCAAAATCAGTAAAATAATCTCTAGTATTTTTTTTATTTCTTTCTTCGTTTAATTTTATTGTTTGCTCTTGAGCTTCAATACCTTGACCAAACTTACTAACTGATGACATTCTTTTAAATGTCCTAGCTTCTTCACTTAATTTTACTTTTTCTACTGTAGTTAAATCATCACGTTTAGCCAAATCAAATATGGACTCTTCACCTTTTTTAGGTTTTAAACCCATTTTATCAAGTTTTTCATTAACTGTCAACCCTTCTCCTGTAGTATCTACTTTAGAAGCTTTAAGTGTTGTTGTAACTGTAGGAGTATCAATAGAAGGTTTAGTAGCAAACTCAGCTTCACCAATTTTACCACCACTTAAATCATTTAAAAAGTTTCTAAAGTTACTTCCAACATCTCCTTTACCAAAAGGACTTCCGAGTTTGTTCATACCGTATTCAATACCGTCAGTAATTTTGCCAAAAATATTACTAATACCCTCACCAATACCACTAGCTGCATTTCTAATAGTATTACCTACTTGACCAATAAAAGTAGACATTCCTTCGGGTAACATTTTCATAACACTAGAACCAAAGTTACCAAGCCATCCACTCATGGTACTGCCTAATCCGGGAAGTATAAATGACATAGCTATAGTACCTATAGGTCCTAACTTACCAAAAGCTTTAGCAACTTTACCAAAACCTTTTTTTAATTTTTTACCTACTTTTTTTATAGCCTTACCGATTTGTTTAGCTTTTTTTCTTAACCATCCCATAATATTTCCTTTTGTATTTTAATCTAACCAACCATTAACTAATTGAGTTATTGCTGATAAATTACTACTCCAATTTGTGTCGGTAGCAGTTCCTGATTCATTTCCTAACGCAGCAATCATAAGTGAAGCTTTTCTTTGTTGGTCATTGTCCCATCTTTTAAATATAAAATCAGCTTCATCTCTAACTTCTTGCCATAAAAAGTTTTGAGCAGAAGCAGTCAAACCAAAAGCATTCTGTGCATTTTGTTGATTTACTGCATTGATAGCAGCAGTATCTGCTGTATTGGCTTGTCTTCTCCAAGCAACATTAGACTGTGCAATAGCTGTTTCGTTTTGTACATTGAATTGTTCTCTAGCAAAATCTTGAGCAGCATTAAACTTATCAATTTCTGTAGCTAATTGTGCATCAATTCTAGCAGCTTCAAAGTCTCTACCAGCTCTTCTAGATTCAGCAGCATTTAAAGCATTGGTATTAAATTGAGCCATTGCATTATTTTGTGTAGTATTAAACTGGTCTGTTTGTGCTTTAATACTTGTCATAAATTGATTGACTTGATTTTCACTTGTAGCATTGAATTGTAAAGCAGCATTTTCAGCAGACTGATTACTTAATAATCTTTGTTGTATTTGTTGAGCTTTTAATACACTTGCTTGTTGTTCATTATTTAAATTCTGTATATCCATAGCTAAGAAAGCTTTAGCATTTTCTATACCTAATCTAGTATTTTGGTCAGCTTCTGCTAAGTTTCTTTGAGCCATTAATACTGCATCTTGCATAACACCTTGTTGTTCCATGGTTGCATTTTGCAAACTAGCAGTTTGTAAGAACTTACTATTATTTATTTCTCTTTGTTGGTCAGCACTAAACTGAGCCATGTCCATATTAAATACATTTTGAGAATTAAATAAGGCTGTCTGTTGAGCCATCTCTGCATCTTTTAAGGCAGCAGTAGCTTCTATAGACTTTTGTTGTGATACGCTTGTTTGAATAGCCTGTGCGTTTGCTTGAGCTATTGGTAAAGCAGAAGTAATAATAGCATTAAGTAAAGAGTCTCTACCTACTGTAGAAGCTGACATACCTCTTTGTGCTAACATAGCTTCAACACTAGCAACAGCAGGTCTAGCCCATGGTGGTATTTCACCATCTTCAATACCTGTTAATAAACTATCAATTTGATTAGATACTAAAGCTTCTTCAGGTAGCCCTTCAACAATACCTCTTTGCTCTTCAGTAAAATCAGTTAATCTAACTTCTAAAGCTTCAGGGTCACTTCCAAGTTCTGCTATATCTTCTTCAGATAATCCTGCATTCCTTAATTGTTTTTTAGCTCTAGTAACTCTGGCTAACGTAGTACCTGCAACTTTAGCAGCTTGTGCTTTAGCTTCAGGACTTATAGTACCTACAACTCTATCTTGTAAAGCACCCGGAAGTATCTCAACTTCAGCAGCATCAATAGGTGCTACAGCTTGAACACCAGCAGCTTTAGCAAGTGTTTCTGAAACTTCAGGTGATACACTACCAGAAGCAGCCTCAACTACAGCATCTTCAGGAACTTTAGCAACTTCTTCAGCTCCTATTGTAGCAATATTAAAAGGCTCTGGGGCTGCTGCATTTGATACATCTTCTATAATAGAAACTTGTTCAGGTGAAACAGCAGCAACTTTAGCAGCTTGAGCTTGTTTAGTTGCTTCCATTTGTAACTCAGCAGCTTGTTCTGGGCTTATTTCTGTGTCTGCTCTGTTAATCTTTTTAGGGTCAGGTATAGTAGGTATAGTCTCGGGCATAATACCCTGTGCCATTTCTTGAACATCTCTACCTGTTGAAATTATTCTAGCACCTTTTTCTTCTTGTGCTAATTTTTCTTGTTCTGTAACTTCTGGAGTAGTACCATAAGCAGCAACCATTTCTTGTAATTTTTTATTTTCTTCTGCTAACTCATCTAATCTTTTTTGTTCAGGAGTTCTTTCTTCTTGAAGTTGTTCTGGAGTTCCTGTTATAGTTTCATCAGTAGGAGGAGTTACAGGAGGTTCGTTTTCTCCCGGACCACCTTGTCCACCGCCTATGCCACCTATAGATATTGATGGGTCTTCTCTTTTACTTGGAGGTCTTAGTCCGTCTTCTGGAACTCCTTGAGGTCTAACAGTATCTTGCACGAACAGTTGTTCAGGTCTTTTAGGTTTTATTGGAGCTTGTTGAAATGTAGTAGGTGCTGCTCTATTTTCTACAGGTGGTGCAGGTGTATTATTTCTAGGTTCTTGATTTCCTACTTTCATGTTAGGAACATCTTTTGAGTCTTTAAGTGGGTTTTTTTTATCTTCCGGAAGAGCTTCTGCTTTATTAACTTTTTTACCTAGAGCATAGGATACTCTACCACCTTTAGACATATCTAATCTATCAGCAGTAACGTATTTACCTTTATACTTTTTTATTCTTTTCTTTTGTTGTTTATTTTTTTTCATTTAATTTAAATACCTATAAGTATATTCTACTTGACTTCAAAGAGTTTGTCAAGCTTTTCTCCGATTTTATCTATTCTATCCATGAGAATTCCCATGTCATCTTTTAATTCTGATTTGGTTACGTAATCTTTTGCAATCTCTTCACGTGTTTTATTCAAGAGAATGTCGAGGCGTTTAGCCTCTTCTGTGTTTAATCTTATGCTGTAAAGCACTGGAGCTAATACCAAAGTTATAAAGATATTCCAAAATAAATAAGGTGTTAGTTCCATGAGGTGTTTTATCCTATAGTTTTTGTGACGCTTGTTGGTGCCATAAGTAATGCGATTTGAGCATCTAGACTAGCTTTTAAAGCTGTAACAGAGTCACTACCTAAACCTGCTTCAACCCAACCTTGTACATCTGAAGCTTTTAAATCTGCAAAAGCTTTAAAGCTTGACAAGTCTGAAGTATCTACATTTTGAGTTCCGTAGTTAGTAGCTGCCCAGTTATTACCGTCACTATCTTTATTAGTATCATCAGTTGCTGTAAGTCTCCAATGTACGTTATGTACTACATCACTTTTACTATCTTTTGTTGGGTATGTATCAACTGTTGACACGTCCCAAGTATATCCTATTGCCATAATTATTCTCCTTTTAGTTTATTAATTTCAGATTGTAAGACATCAATCTGTGTTTGTTGTTCTTGTATAGCTTTTAGCAAAACAGGTATTGTTTCAGTGTATTGTATACCTAAATTCCCATTCTCGTTTTGGCTAACAACTTGACTGTAATCTTCTTGCCAATCTTGTGCTATGAAACCAATTTTTTTAGAATTAGTTTTATCTGCAATAAAGTTGTATTCAACACATCTATAATTTTTAACTTTGTCTAAAGCACCTGTTAGTTCTACAATATTTTCTTTAAGATTTTCATCTGAATTTGAAGTCCAAGAAGTTCCTCCGTCAGTAATATAAACTCCCGACCCTGAATTGTTGTACAAAGTAAAGTTGTTAGCAGAACTATCAACCCCTAGTTTAAATGCTTTACCTGAAGATGCGTTTGTATTTCTAACTACTATTTGTGCAGCTTGGGTATTATGTACTTGTAACGTGCCAGAGGTAATGTTAGTAGGACTAGTAGTACCCACCAACAAGTTTCCAGAGCTATCAACACGCATACTCTCACTTGAGCCATTACTACGCAAGAAAATAGTAGGTCCTGTGTTTGTTTGGAAAGTTAAGGCACCACTACCACCAGTATAAATAGTTCTACCAGAAGTTCCTAAATATATATTTCCTTCAACATGAAGCTTATCAGCAGGAGCAGTTCCAATCCCAACATTACCAGCAGTATCTAATCTGAGTTTTTCACTACCTGCCATTCTAACTACAAAAGGAGCAACACTTGATGAAGCGGTAGTATCTAATCCAAAAACACCATCATCATCATCGAGAAAGAACTTAACCCTTCTATTATGTGTGCCTTCCATTACATTTAACGTGAGAGCTACTTCATCATTGTTTGTTGTTGAGCCAACTACAAGATTTTTATTTACCGTCCCTAATGTAGTGGCATTAGCAGTACCCACCAACAAGTTACCTGAGCTATTAATAGACATCCTTGTTGCTGCTGCAGTACTATCATAAATACTAAAAGTACTACCTGCTGATAAAGCCCAGTTTCTTGTGGCGTTATCTAAAGTAACAAACGTATAAGCACCTGTTGTTGCAAACTTTGCCACATCAGTAGAACTGGAATTAACGTGGAGTGGATTAGAGGGTGCAGATGTTCCAATTCCAACATTTCCAGACGGACTAATTCTCATTGACTCTGAAACAGTACCAGATACATTTGTTGTTAAAATATTTAAACCTTGTCCTGCTGAATTATCTCTTTGTGCTTGAAAACCAACATAATATGCAAGGTTTGTATCTACACTTGATAATTTCAACATATCTGTGGCTGCGTTAATACCCGTTGCAGATTTTAAAATGTGTAAAGGTGCAGAAGGACTAGCAGTTCCAATTCCAACACCAGTAGAATCAATAATCATTCTCTGAGTTCCACCAGTATCAAACCTAATCTTATCTTCGTCTGAACTTTCTTCTACCTGTACCTTAGTATCTGCATCGGCATCACTTAAAATATTAGCAGTTGTGCTGCTTGTAGCAGTTAATGTAATAGCTTCAACCTTTGAAGTATTAGGAGGAGCTTCAGAAAACGTTAAGGTATTTCCTGATATTGAATAAGTATCTTTATGCTGTAGTACACCATCTATAGTTACAAAAGTTGCATTCTCATTAATCGGTGTAGTACTTAAAGTTAAAGTAGTATCAGAACCATCTCCAGTCATAGTGTCAAGACTTGGAGCAGTTCCACCTCCACCACCACCAGCTATAGCACCCCAAGCATCTGTATAACCCTCAAAACCACCTGTAGTAGTATTATATCTAAAATAACCTGCTGCTGGGCTTGTTGGTCTTTGAGCTGTTGTACCTACTGGGACATGTACAGCATCTGTGTTAGCACCTAAGTCTAGTGAGACATCAGGAGTAGTTTGATTAATACCAACTCTGTTTGTACTTACATCTGCAAACAATACACCACTATCAACATTCAAGTCTCCAGAGAATGTAGCAGCGTTAAAAGTTGTAGGTACTATATTAGCTGTACCATCAAAGCTTACACCACCTATAGTTCTAGCAGTTGCTAAAGCTGTAGTAGTAGCAGATAAATTAACTGCAATATTAGAAGTACCATCAAAGCTTGTACCACCAATAGTTCTAGCAGTTGCTAAAGCTGTTGCAGTTGCTGCATTACCTGTAGTATCTTGATTAAGTGTACCGACTGTAAAGTCTACTGTACCATCTGCATCTTGATAAGCTACTGTAATACCTGATTCAGTATTACTTGTAAACATTGCACCAACTGTATCTTGTACAACTTCTGTTAAGTCTATGTTAGCTGTACCATCGAATGATACGCCATGAATTGTTCTAGCTGTTTGAAGTGCTGTAGCTGTTGCAGCGTTACCAGTTGTATTTTGATTAAGTGTACCAATTACAAAGTCTAATGTATTGTCAGCATCATCGTAGCTAACTGTTATGTTTGTTTCTGTATTACTAGATACCATTGCACCAACAGTATCACTAATAGTTTCTGCTAGTGTTGTACCGTTTACTGTAATTGCATCAGCTTCTAATATACCATCAATATCTACATTACCTGATATGTCTAAACTTGCTGCTGTTATTTCACCACCAACTGTAAGAGTTGTAGCCATGTCTACAGCACCGTCTATATCAACAACGTCTAAGTTAGTTGTTCCATCAACATCAATGTCTCCAGAAATGTCTAAGCTTGTACCGGTTAGTACACCTGTAACACCTAGAGTTCCTGCGACTGTAGCGTTTACATCTACGTCTAACGTATCTATATGTGCTGTACCGTCTATGTAAAGGTTTCTCCACTCTTGTGTAGAACTACCTAAGTCATAAGTATCATCATCATCTGGAATAATGTGTGAGTCTACATCAGCACCAAATACTACGTTATCAGTAGCTGCATCACCCATAGTGATTGTACCACCGTTAAAAGTTGTAGTACCTGTAACTGTTAGATTACCGCCTACTGCTACGTTACCAGTAGTTGTAATTGTATCTGTATATGTATCTTTAAATCTTAAACTTGTTGTACCTAAATCTATATCACTGTCTGTAACAGGTATAATAGCTCCATCAGCTATGTATAACTGTTGTACAGAACTACTTGATACTTGTACATAAAATTCTATAAAATTATTAGTAGTATCTATTAATACTTTATTGTTTGGTGAAGTTTCACCTGCATCACCAATTAATCCTATGACTGGTCCACTTGCTGCTGTACCATCATGGCTATGACCTGATGTATTACTAAATGCATTTACTAATTGATTATATTCATTATTGAATAAAGCAGCAGTAATTGTATCTCCGTCTGCAAATGTGCTTTGTCTTGTATAACCTGCCATATTATTATTCTCCGTTTAAATTTTTAATTTAAGATTTAGGATTTGCAGTTTTAATTTCTGCTATTTTATCTTTCCAAGTTGTTGTTCCGTTTACAGAATCCCAATACTGCATATCTAGTTGGTCTTCTATACTAGGATAGTTTTCTATTCTTTTCCTAGCATACTCTTGATTATTCCAAGCTGTTTGCAACTCTGTAATTTTTGAGTTTATTTGTGAGTCTGTAGGTTTATCACTAATTTCTTTTAACCATTTTAAAGTTGGTGTTCCATCAATATCTTCTACGATATAATCTATTCCAAATTCGTATTCTGGTTTTAAGTTATGTATTGCTTTTGCTATATCCATTTTTTTTCCTGTTGTTATTATTCTATTTTTACGATGTATAAGTATGTGTTATCGTCACCTCTAGAAATATCTAAAGTTGTTGAAGAAGTAAAATGACTAAACCTTGCCCTAAAGTCAATTACATCATTTTGAGCTAAATCAAGCACTCGATTTACTGCTAACTTATATTGGATTGTGTCAGCAGATACAGACTTATTATATAATGTGTCATAAAATATTTCTGAACCATTTTTATATATAGAAAGATATAAGATTTGTTGACCATTAGCCGCTGTAACTAAATTAGCACTGTTAATTTGACCTAAAATTAAATATTTACCTGCTGATGGAACTGTGTAGTTATTATTAGTTGTACTAAAAGGTGTTCCTGAGTTTCCAAAAAGCACTGTGTCAAAAAGAAGTTTTGTTACTGTATTTCTACCAATGTTTTGATTACTCCAACTATTATGTAAATAAATAGAAGTACCGCCTGATAAAGTAGAACCACCTCCACTTACAGTTGAAAATGATAATGTTCCTGAACCATCTGTAGTAAGAACTTGACCATCACTACCATCAGAAACATTAAGTTGTGTTATACCTACAGCATTATCTGCTATTAATTCTGCTGGTATTTTTGTATTTGCCATATTTTATTTCTGTTAAGAGTTGTCTTTTATGTAGCTTTTGCCAGTAGCTATTGCAGTTGTATAAGATGTTTTGTCCTCTGAACTACCTGCTACATCAGGAGTACTATCTTGTTCATTAATAGGTGTATATGCTAAAATTATTTCTAAATGGTCTACGTTTCTTTTTACTAAATCATTTACTTCAGATTGATTATTTCCTGTAACATCTAAAGTCCCATCACTTATGCTGTTTATAAGATTTACGCTATCTGTTGCTGCTGTTAAAATATCATTTACTGTGTGATGCATATTATTCCCCCACCTTCTTTTTTAATTCTTCCACTTGTGCAGAAAGTTCTTTTACTGCATTTACCAAGTACCAAGTTAGGTTATCAGGATTTACAGATTTAACTCCTGTTGATTCTTGTTTGACAACATCGGGTAAAATTTGTTCTATTTCTTGAGCTATAACTCCAAGTTGTACGCCTTCTTTTTTTACAACTACTGATGCTGAATTTTCAAAATCTGTAATCTCATCTTGCGTTCTGTATTCAAAGTTTCTTACCCTGATATTATTGATAGCGTTAAGACCTGTATTGTTATCTTCTATGTTCTTTTTAATTCTTCTATCAGAAGTTGTTGCCCAAGATGCTGAATTGTTACCTTGATAAACAGCACCATCGCCCGGATTTATAAATCCTGTATTAGTTCCTTTACCTGTTATAGTAGCAGCAAAACTGCCATCTTTTTTCCCACCTATAACAATTTCATTATCAACAGTATCTGAAGATGCTTCACACTCAGGTCCAATAAGAACATTACAATAACCGGTTGTTAGTGGAGGGTTAGGATTAGAAGTTCCTATAGCTACATTAAAACTACCTGTAGTAAGTCTTTTTAAACTTGCGTCTCCTATAGCTACATTATTACTACCTGTAGTAGCAAAAAACATAGTACTTGTACCAACACCTATATTCTTACTTGCTGTTGAATTGTAATATAAACTATAAGTTCCTATAGCCATATTATAACCACCAGTTGTGTTGTTGTATAAAGTTTCCCTACCTATTGCTACGTTTAAAGTACCGCTTGTCATTTTGTAACCAGTCTTTGAGCCAACAGCTACATTTCTTTTTCCAGTTAAACTTCCACTTCCGCCACCAAGGGCGTTATAACCTACTGCAACACACTCATCACTTGTAGTTATACTTCCAAAAACACCAACACCTAATCCTGTATTTTGATTAGCGTTATCAATAGTTCCTGTAGAATCATCCCCAACCATAATTGAGTCTGTGCCAAAGGTTTTAAATGTAATACTACTACCACCTCCGCCTGAAGCATCCTCCCAAGCTATGCCACTTCCTGTTGATGTGAGGACTTGACCATCAGTACCTTGAGCAGTGTTTACTGTTAGGTTATTAAGGTCTACCACCCCATTTACATCTAAACCACCTGCAAGAGTTACATTTTCACTAGTATCAATAGTTATAGCTGTAGCATTTCCATTGTCTACAATACTTGGTGTGCTTGATAGTTCTTTTGGTATTTTTGTATTTGCCATATTTTATTTCTTAATTAACTTAGTGTTTAATAATGCTCATGTGTGTTAATACATCATAAGTCCATATTGTTGCGGCTGCTGAGGTACCATTCATATTAGCTCTAAAATCAATAACATCCCCTTGTGCTAATTCAACAATATCATCAAAAGGAACATTAAATCTTTTGCTACCTGCTGCCTTTATGTAGTCTTGGTTCATAGCAATAATTGTGCTGTTATTTTTATATATGTAACCTGTTAGACTTACAGTGGTGTTACTTACTGTGGTAAAAGTGTTTGTAATAATCCTACCTGTAAACTGATATGTTCCTGCTGCTGGTGCTGTATACTTTTTTGTTGTTGTATTAAAAGCACTATCAGAGTTTCCAAATTCAATAGTGTCAAAGTTAAGTTGTGTTAATGTGCTATTACCGATATTTTGGTCTGAAGCTATAGAAACTTTAGTAACATTAATTCCACTGCTTCCACCACCGCCTGATGCAGTTTCTATGTGGTATACAGTAACAACTCTATTTAAAACTATGCCAGTTGAAAAAGTTAGTGTTGTACCTGAAGTTGAATAAGTATTTTGTGCCTGAAATACACCATCAACAAAAACCATTAAATTATTTTCATTACTTACACTATTTGAAAGTGTAAATGCTGTCTGACCTGAAGTAGCTGTAAATATATCTGTTGCAAATAAACCATTTAGACTGCCACCACCACTAACTGTAGTGAATGTGAATGAGCCTGAACCATTTGTTGTTAAGACTTGTCCGTTTGTTCCATCTGAGCCAACATCAGTTAATCCTAATAAAGTAGTGCTTCCACCACTTGATGGTGTAGACCAGCTTAGATTACCACTACCATCAGTTTTTAAAACCTGATTAGCATTACCATCATCATTGGGTAGCGTTAATGTGTAACTCGCTGCTGCACTATGTGGTGGTCCTTTAATTGTTATTCCATGAGAATTATTTTCACAATTAAGTTTAAATTGACCAGCACCCTTAGTAGCGTTTCCTTTGAATATAACAACACCTGAGCCATTTGGGTCTAAGTTAATTGCACCATTACTTGTGCTAACAATCGTACTAATTACAGGGTTTGTAAGTGTTTTGTTTGTTAAAGTTTGTGAGCCTGTTAAAGTTGTTACAGTAGAATCTATATTAACTGTTATAGTATTCCCTGAACCTACAGTAGCTAAACCAGTCCCACCAGCGATTGTAAGGCTTTCTGAGTCGAGGTCAATGCTTAAAGCACCTCCACTATCACCTTGAAAATCTAAGTCCTGTGCAGTGACCTGAGAGTCTACATAAGCTTTAATAGATTGTTGAGATGCAATACCTGTAGCACTGTTAGATGCCATATTGTCTTCATCAAGAAAAGATTTACCATCTAATATACTTAGAGTTGAACCTGAACTTAAAACTGCATTTGTTACTTTTGTTATTGCCATTTGTTTTTATCTCCTGCCTGAAGGTATAAAGTCTACATATAGACCATTAATTGTGTAAGGTGCTTTGTTATCTTCACTTATAAATGTAAAATTATTACTTGTTCCGCTTCCTTGTAACGGTACTCTTATCATCGGATTTTCTGCTCCTCCAAAGACGTTAGTATTAAATAAAGCTTCACCAAATATTGCTGGTGGATTTATTGTTCCTAAATCAAATAATTCAGGAGGTTGTGGTACACTTGTATTACCATATTCAAATTTAACTTGAACATCTGGTTCTACAACACCTTCTGCACTTGTAGAAACTTTTAAATAGTGTAAAGTTTTTAAAGTTCCTAAATCACCATAATCATAATCAGGTGTAGCATATCTTGCTAAGATGTTAGTTCCATCAAAATCATTACCTGAATCATGTATATACACGTAACCTGTAGTAGACCCGTGATAATATTTTTCCACACCATTCGCATCAAATCCTGAACCTATTTCTGTTACTTCTATTCCTCTTGTCTCTGACCACTGAAAACCATCTGCTCTTAGTGTCCCTATAATTCCTTTTTGTTCACTAGCATCCCCAGTAGTGTCTGTATAAAATAATCTATACTGTGACTTTTCTCTTAACACTAAACTACTTATTGTAAAGTTATTTATGTTCTCAGCTAAACTTGTTACTAAAGGCTGTATAGCTTTACTAACTGTACCTAACTCAACATCTCCGATTCTTGCAGTACCGGCAACTGTTCTTAATCCATCTGGTGCTAAAAATATTAAGTCACCACCAATCTCTTGAATACTGTAACCACTTAAGCATCCTACGTTTTCTGCAACAGGTACAACTGCTACAGTAGCATTATCATTTATATTTATAAGTTTATGAATACTGTTTTCACAAAATATAAATAAGTCTGTACGGAAACCCTTGATACCTACTACTTTATCTGATATAGTTACTGAACCTGCTCCAGTACCACTTCCAGTACCGAAGTCTGATGGGTCATTATAAACACTATAGTAAACTGTATTCTCGTTATCTTCTACACCAGCAGCTATTAAGTGATGGTCATGTGAAGTTACAAACGTAGCGTGTTTATTAGTTCCTGTAACTGTTACTTCTTCTGTAAAGTAAGTTCTA
>Ga0181400_1000409_pt1 | contig 18452 bp, 22 predicted proteins | sample 23SPOviralmetaG_FD_130129 | JGI IMG/M metagenome (GOLD analysis project Ga0181400, IMG submission 130129) | Marine viral communities from the oligotrophic San Pedro Time Series (SPOT) site, San Pedro Channel, CA, USA - 23 SPOT_SRF_2011-06-22 | ecosystem: Environmental > Aquatic > Marine > Strait...
TCATGTATTTACTCAATTATGGCTCTGTTATACTTTTTTTACTACTTAAAGAATATATATAGTGGTTATTCTTGTTACTAATATATATAGTATTTTTGTGCAAAAATAACCACTTTAAAAATCATCTTCTAATGAAAATTTATGTTCTTTTTCTGCTCTTGCGTATTGACTTACTCGATGTTCAAAAAAGTTAGTTTTTGATTCTATACTTATGGATTCCATGAATGAAAATGGGTTTTTAGTCATAAACAAAGGTTCATAATCTAACCATTTCAAATAAAAGTCGGATATATATTCTATGTATTCACTCATTGATTTATTATTCATACCAATTAAGTTACATGGAAGTGAATTTATAATAAACTCTTTTTCTATATCTACCGCATCTTTAAAAAGTCTATGAACTTCTTTCTGTGGTAGTCTTTTTTCTAACTTCTTATAAAGTAATATTCCATATTCCACATGCATACCCTCATCCCTTGCAATAAATTCATTTGCCGTTACTAAACCTTGAATGGTCTTATTACCACCCCTTGATTTGTTCCAAAAAATGGCACAAAAACTGCCACTAAAGAAGACACCTTCGAAGATAATGAACCCGAGTAGTCGGTAAGTCAGTGGGCAACCGCACGTGATCCATTTATTAGCGTAGTCCATCTTTTTCTGTATGACTGGGTAGTTTTTCACAGTATTAAAAAGTTTTTGTTGTTCTTCTTTGTTTGGTATTATTGTAGTTAATAATAATGAGTAGGTCTCCGCATGTATAAATTCCATATAATTTTGAAACGCATAACACGCTTTTACAACTTGGGGCTTAAAGTCGTTGATAAAATTTATTGATATATTTTCACTAACCAAAGCGTCTGCCCCTGCAAAAAACGTTAATATATGTTTAAAAAAGTGTTGTTCATTGGGTGTCATTTTTTCAAAAATATTTTTATCATTACTATAATCAATTTCGGGCGGTGTCCATATGGCGGATTGTTGTCTTTGATATAATTCGTATATGTCTTGATATTCATTTAAACGGCTAACGAAAATAAGGTCTGTGGGCGTTTCCTGTGTTATTGACATAATAATATAAACTATATATTTTTTAATGATAAAAATAATGATATTTTGTTTTATGTTTTTTGAATGGATTTTTATATTTAATCTTTTTTTGTTGTTTATGATAAGGCTTCTTGATTTTACCAACAAAGGTAATTATGTAGTCGATTATATGCTTAGAGGCTTGGGGGCATCTTTGACTTATTACATTATGTAAAAACTGCTTCATATAATTACTGACATATTATTAATAAAAATATCGTGATACACTTTATGCTTTTTCATTTGATATAATTTTGGATAATTGCCATAATAAAACTTTTTAAAACATTTTGTAATCAAAGGATATTTTACATGAATAAATATGGATGGGTATTTATCCAGTATCATTTCAATAGTTTCAAAAATATCTCCGAATGCTTCGAAGTGTGTATAAAAACTATTATCACTGGCTAAATACGGTGGATCTAAATAAAACAATGTTGTCTCAAAGTCATATTTTTCAAAGTCTAAATCTTTGATACCTATATTGAAAAAAGACACTTTTTTAAACATTTCATAATATTCATCCATATTTTCCTTATAAGATATTTTACAATATTGATTCCTTTTATTATTCATTTTAACGATAAATTTCATATGCGGATCTTCAATTGTTTCAAAATAATTTACCAACTTTTTAGAGTCCAAATATGTTGTTTTCGTCGAACTTTTAGATTCTACCTTACATATTATATATATTGAATCCTGAATTTTATTATATCTATCAAAAAAATTAATAAATTCTTCTAACGATAAAGATTTTAAATGATTGAAAAATTTTATTAAATCTGCATCAATATCATAAACATGATATTCAATATTCTTAAGATTCTTATCAAAATATAACCAACGAGAAAAACCAAAACTGCCTCCAAATGGTTCAACAACAGTTTTTATTTTATCATAAGAAAGATTTATTTTAGACATTTCTTTTTTAGATTCTTCATACTTTTGTCCAACATAATTTAAGATAAATTTTTTTTTCATAGATATTTATTGTAATATATTATTTTTTAGATATTTATGTTTGAACCATAAAAGTCTGGCTACCTCTCATATCCAAAATTAGACTCAAAGTGTATTGTCCGAAAACAAGGATGCTATGTTGTGCTGCAGTTCCCGAGGAGAAACTACCAACAAGTTGGGTGGTAGCCCCTATGGTTGATACTCCGCTATAAATTGCATCACCATCCCCACCGTGTGGTTTAAGCGATTCTAAATCAATCATAAACAATGCCTTACCCAGATTTGCATCTGACTTACCGTCTGTATTATTTTTAATAAATTGCGTTGGGTTAAGTTGTGATTGGTGATGGAAATCACCAAGACTATTCGTAGATGCTACGGCGATCTCCGCCACTGGTTCTGCAAAGTTTGTGGTAGATGATTCAATGCGTCGGCGAGGGACTTCAAGACCATTCACACTAAGGGCATAATCCTGTAGATTAAGATTAGATCGGTTCATATTACTATAAGCATCTGTGGTATCTCGTGCATTATAGAAACCAAACATGAGACGATCTAAAGAACTAACAGAAATACCAAGGTTTAGATTTAGGTTGGTATCATTAGAATTATAAGTGCCTTCTGCGGATCGGAAATCTGAAACAACCAATTCGTAAAAACCATCGGTATTAGCATTGATTTGTGCCTGAGCTTCATCTGAAACCCTAACATATTGACCTACAAAATCAACTGGACTGATAACTACCTCGGAATCTAAGGTAGGCGTTGCCGATGCTGCGGATACTACACCTCGTGCTGCGGTAGCAAGTGTAAGACGTAGGCGGATCGTAGAACGAGAAAAACACGGAATATACTTCGAAGAATTGAATAAGGGAGTGCATACCAAAGGTAGACATACCGTGAGGCTTTCACCATCTCCTACGGTAACTGCGTTAGTAATTGTATCGGTAGTAGCCATTAGACATTTACCCATATTAGATCGGTATTGATTACCTACAGATTCATCCAATAATTGGGTTACTAATGCAGAATAGTTATTGATATTAGATACCGTAGATCCATCAACCAACACCTCGACTCTGTCGATCAAATCATAAGCAGACCCCAGTTTAAAATCCGCTCCGTCTCCATTTGTGATCGTCATCCTGACGTAACTGGCTGCGAAGTCTAAATAAGTATTCGGCTGGTTACCCTGAAGGTCGATATTTATAACACTATTTGCTGTAAATGAATTACCATTAGATGCTGGGATGATTTGTCGAGAAGATTTTGCTGAATAAGATTTTAGTTTCTTATCCATATAATCAACACGTTTAGAACCTACTTCGGGGAATTGCTGAGACATTTTATATAATTATAAACTATATAAAATATTTCATAAAAATTAGTATATTTTTTAGTAATTTATAGTGGTTATTCTTGTTACTAATATATAGAGTATTTTAGTGCAACAATAACCACTTATGCGAATCTATTAGGTGGGACTGGTTCAATCCTCGAAGGCTTCTTAACATAATAAGAATATTTTAAAGTAAGGACTAAACTATTAAGATTACTTATTGAAGTTTCGTTACCCGTTGATTCTAACAATCTTAGACGTAAAACAGTAGGTTTTTCATTTACTATTAACTCTCCTGCACTCCGCACTGGTAATCCTCCAGATGCTCTTTTGGTTGCATATGCTACAATGGGAAAATTACTGGTTGAATATTGATTTTTTACACCATTTAGATATTGAATATAAGCACAATCCGAATTTGAACTTAAATTGCCTCCTACCAATTGAACAGTAATTATTGCTGGGTGGTCATATGCGTAATCCTCTGTATAACTTCCTGCGGGTATATTCCATTTAAAATACGACCAATCACCAGTCCCGATTATCTTAGCCCCGTTGAAATCTTCATCATCGTATATATCCAAAGTAACCAAATCACACCCTTTATACTCGTAATCATCACTTAGAACTTTTGTAGAATACATTTTATATATATTATATATATTTTTTATTCTATATTATTTATTTAAAATGGCCCAAAGTCTCTTTTTTACCTTCACTGGCCTGCTTCATTCCGCCCTTATAATCTTTTTTACCTATCTTCTCCAATCCACGCCCAACTTTAATCGTAGAACCTGCCACTTTACTTGCGAGGTTGGCGGTGTCTCCTACTCTGCCTGCGATTTTGGCGACTGCTTTACCTGCTGTTCCAATTGGGCCACCCATCTTACCTGCTTTAGTTGCGATGTCTTCAACTTTACCTGCGAACTCTTCTACCTTTGGTGCGTATTTCTGCACCGCTTTAGATACTTTTCTAATACCCATTCCAGCCTTGGTTGCTACCTTGTGACCAAACTTCGAGAATGCTTTTGCTTTACTACCCAGTTTATGGAGAAACTTCATTATATATATTGTCTATATATTATTTTTTTTTTGGCTTCTTGGGCTTAGATTTTTTTTTTTTCCATATTTAAATTATCTATAGTATCTTTTTTATCCTCTCTCATGACTGATGCCTCATTGCCTAACAAATATCTTTTAAATATTGGTTGTTCTCTTTTCTGCACAAAATGTATATTTAAACCTAAACTAAAATCTCCGCCATTTAAATCTAATTCTTGATTATCATCATCCGTAATCGTAATATGAAAATGTGTTATGGTTTGGTTATTTGTTAAATAATAATTATTTTCCGTTGCTTTATAATAAATAAATGATGTTGGATCACATTCTATCGGTAATTTACATATAGTCCCATTTAAATCTCCTCTTGAATCTAAATTACTAATTGATAGATTAACACAATTTATATATATACTACTTGTTCCAGTTAGTTGGCATACATTAGGGCATGTAAAGGTTGTATTTGCGGATGTTGGTATTGATGTGGTAGGTAATCCTAAAGATTTATTTAAAGTAGTTGATGTTATAATAAATTGGTCTGTAGTAGTTGAATTAAATGTAAATTTATTTGTATTATCATTGAAACTCATATTCATATTCATATTATTTGTTGTAAATAAACTATTGAATTTAGAAACAATTGAATCCACGTCATAATTTTGTCTATCGAGTGTTAAATCATAATCTGCTATAAATACTCCTGACGCAGTTTGTCTTCTAAATGATATTTTATTTTTGGGTGTATCTATATTATAAAAACTATACGGAACTTCGCATGAAATTAAACCAATCAACATGGACTGGTCTGGTCTTGCACCAATTGTTTCATTTAAATAAAATATAACATTAGAAGAAGCGAGGCGTGTCGAGGCTTTATCGGATTGTAAAAATACAGATACGGAGGCAGTATCAGTGTCATTGAGTGTATGATTTACCATTATATATATATATTTTATATATATAATTGTAAAAATACGGAGTGGTTATTGTTGCACTAAGATACTCTATATATTAGTAACAAAAATAACCACTATTTAATTGTTAATTTATTCCAATTGATACGCTTTGACATATCTTTCTGTTTGGCTTTTACTACTTTTAGAATATCTTTTTTATCATGCTTTTTAACAACTTCTTGAATTGTGGTAGTAGTTCCTTGTAGTTTTTTACTTGGGCGACATGCTTTACCTTTATCACCAACGCCACACTTAACCTTTTTCTTTTCTTTTACATACGGTTCAACTTGTATCCATTCCTCTTTCATCCATTTTGAAACAGAGTTACCTTTTATTCCCTTATACTTTCCACCACGTTTTTGATATTCTTTGCTTATCCATGCAGATTTATACAAACCATGTTTTTTATACTTTGCGTCCGCTTCCTTTTTAACTTGTTCATAAAGTTTTTTATTCGTTGGGATCGACATTATATATTAATAATTAAGAAAAATTAAAATACTGGATTCCTAACTTTTGATAACTGCTCGGGTTGATAGAATGGATCTATATTCATCTTCATAGGGTAAGAAGTTCTTACCATTCCACTACTTGAATTATAAACCTCTTGAGGTCTATTAACTATATTAGGTTCTTTGAATACAAAGTCTTGTGGATTGTGTCCGAGAAATGATGTTTTACCATTTCCGAATTGTTGTTCAACCGTTGGGGGTGGTGCTGATGTTAATTGCAAAGGTGCGTTTTTTGTTCCTTCTAAAACAGACATTATATTACTGCTGAAGATTTATTTTTTTCTAAAGGTTTATTTTCCGTAAATTCGAAGTCTCTTGATGAACCTGCTTTGTTCATCGTTTCAATTACAAAACGGTCACCACAACAACCGCTTTTACTATGAATTTTCATTTTATAAATTTTAAACGATATTACAACCAATAACAAACATGCTGCCGACTCCAGCCCGATCGTAGTAACTGACGAAAACTCCGAGAAGTCCATTATATCTTTATTATAGATAAAAAAGACTTATAGGTAATATTTTTTCTATCCATGTTCATTGTCATTTTTTTTGTATCATTATAAGAAACCTTATTATTTGTATATGCTATAATATCTTTTATTTTTCTAAAATCTTTTTTAAAAACTATATTCTTCTGTGATGGTTCTGCGTATATTATGAAACGATACATTTATATAATTAAATATAATAATTATTATTTTAAACGGCGGATGATGAACCTATGCCCAAACTTGATGTTACACTATCTTGCAATTCGTTACCCCCTAAGTGGTGAGATTCGCTACCCACGCTACTTTCGAAACTACCAATCTGTTTTTTATTTTCAACATTTTCAACACCTGCTCTTATTCTATCAACACTCGCCGTTATTTCTTCTTCAATATCACTTTCTCCAAATTCTCGAGGATACCTGCGTCTAAACGCCCTTTCAACCGTTGCTTCCATTTGTGAATCGGTCATTTTTGCCTGTTTCTGTGGATCGAGTGCGTCATCCGAGTAATATGATAACCATGAATTCCGAGAACCTAAACTTGATCCAACACTTGAACTCATTGGCTTATCTTCTTTTAATTCTTCTTCAATATCTGCTCCCATGTATTCTCTTGGAAATGCTCTGCGTCTTCCTCTTTCTAAAGCCTCGGTCATATCCTGAGATGTTGTAATATCTCTCATTGATAACATGGAATCTGACATTATACCCCGCTCCATTAATCTTTGCTTCCAATCATCGGAATCAACACTTTCCGCTTTTGGTGGTTTATCTTCTGCTCCCATTCTTTCTGTTTCTCTTTTTTCTCTTCCTTGTTCTTTTCTTTTTTCTATTTTTTCTTTAACAGTTCTAAATCTGTCTGCATAATTTATATCTTGTTCTTCCATCATTGATTGTTCAATCCTTCCAGTTATTTTATCAGTTTCTTTTTTTACCCTTGCGTTTAAATCGTCTCTCATTGCTCTACTTCTAATATCTTCTTGCTCCATATCTTCTACTTCACCCAGTCGTAATGCTTCACGTAAATTAAACCTTGTTTCATCGTCTTCAATTTGTCTTAATCTATCCATCTCGCTATCTGTAAAAGAACGCATCTGCATAGATTCACTGCTACCGCTTTCAATGCTTCCAATTGGTAAAGATTGGCTACTTGCTTCACTACTTCCCAACCTTGAACTTTCATCATCAGCATCATCTATCATTTCAACCATATTGGATTGTTCTCCTGACATTCTCTGCATTATTGCTTCTCTTGATTCTTGCGGTGATATTAGTTCTCTTTGTGGTGGTTGTGGTTGTGGTTGTGGTGATGGGCTACCGATATTCATACTAAATGCCGATGAAGCCCTACTTGATGGTGTTTCTCGTAATGGTGGAACACCTGACATCATAGATTCAGTTGATGCTCTTGAATATCTATCGATAGAAGGTGTTTCTAATTCTCGTTCGCTTATTCTCTCAAATGCTCTTATCCTTTCACGTCTTAAACCTTCGATTGATAGTTCTTCTACTGGGTTATTTCTACTTAACCGTGATCGGGTTGCCAGTGGAGGTTGTTCTAAATTATTAATAGCATTTTGTATATCGTTCATATTTCTTGTAACAGCCATTAATCCATTGTTAAGGGCTACTTGTTGCATATATAAAGCGGAATCTTGCCCCCCTGTTTGAACATTAACAGATTGTGGAACACTTCGTTGTATCATCTGTCCCCTCAATGATGTAAAAGGAGGTCTAAAACCACTACGTGTTCGTCTTGTATTGATATTTTTAACATTAACATTAACTTTCACAGATTGGGTCTGCTTTTGTTTCTGTTTCTGTTTCTGCTTTTGTTTATCTTTAGACTTTTTGGTTTTTTTTGATTTCCTTTCAACCATATTATATATATAATAATTATAATATTTTAAAAAAAATCTTCTTTCCAGTAAAACTCATCCATATCTATTGGTTCAAAAGATGGGACTTCAAAGTCGTCATTCTCTTCTAAATATTTAACGGCTCTTATATGTTTTTTTAGTTTCTTATGAGGTATTACGTGTTCGGTTGTAAATTTGCCGTCGCACTTATCACATACTAAATAACGAACCTTGTCACGCCTTCTTTGTTTAAACTTTTGCTTATATATTCTCATATATTCTTTTTTGTCTCCTGTATCGATTCCCGTTCTTTGATATTTAACCATTGTTATTTATATAATTATTAACCCTTTATTTCCTTAAGTAACATTTGTGGATACGCTTATATATTTATTTGGTCGAAACATTTAAAAAATCTTAGTTTATTAGATTTAGATAATGTCATATCAACGAACAAAAAACAAAATTTTTTTTCAAAAACAAAATCAAAAAGTTGCCTCGATACTTTTTTATCAATGGGTAATACTTCATTTACAATGGTGTCTTCTTCTTGTAGAGTTTTACAACGGTAAAGAACTAAATGAGATAAATTTGATCGGATTCCAGTTGGTATCATGTTGTATTTTTGAGAGATTAGGATACACGATAAACCGCCACCGCCTAAATGCCTACGGTTTTGCAACAATGATACTAATTTTAACTCTCTTTGTCTGTTCTGTTTCAATTGGGTGGCACAGTCATCAATTATTAAAAGGTTGGTTTGGTCTTCCTCATGGTCTAAATTGGACTTAGCCTCACTTTCCATCATATGGTCATATATGTCATTCATACAATCATCAAAATCTTGATACTTTTGTTCATCATCCAAATCTTTAAAAACATCTTCCTTCAATGTTTTCAAACTGGGGCTACATACTATAATTTTATTAAAACAATGTATGAGAGATTGACGACCCTTTCCCCTTTTGTTTTTTTTGCTTATCAAATTGATTACGAACGAAGTCTTGCCTGAACCTGAAGAACCAACAACCAACATAAGGAATCCGCTCTGTTCGGGTAGCGGATCTGGAATGTCATTGGCGAGATTTTTATCACACGTCATAGCCACCTTACCATAATCTATTGCATTGTTTGGAATTATCTTAAACATTATTATTTATTATTAATATTATATTTTTTCTTCCACTTATCTTTGTTATCAATGTAATACTGATGATTATATTCTTTTTGGTTTTCTTTTACAAACTGGGCAGGACGGTTTTTATTAACACATTCATTATTTTGTATATAAAATAATTCTCTCCGTTTTAGTTCTTTAGGATCTTCATATGTTACCTTTTCTACTTCTTCAATTGTAAAATCATTTAATTCTAAAATAAAAAAAGATGTCATAAATAATCGTTTATACTTTTCTTTATTTTTAGTGTATCGTGAGAAGTCTTGTTTATGACGTTTTAACCTATCTTGGAGTGTTTTATTTGTTGAACCGTAGTAAGCGGTCTTAGTCTGGGTGTTATCTATTATTCTATAAATCACTCCTTGCATATATAAATATCTAAATTATTATTTTTTTAAATATTTAACGAAACATTCCCCCTCTATACGTATATAGCGGATGCCTAAAGGGAGGTGGTTGTGGCGGATATTGTGTTTGTTGTCTTGTTATTGGTGGCGGTGGTTCAATATCGGAATCGGAATCATCATCGCTACTGGTTTCGCTTTCATATACTATCCTTTTCTTTGGCTTCTTCTTCTTCTTGCGTTTTACAATCACTACCTTTTCCTCCTCATCATCGGAACTATCTTCATATACTATGGTTTTCTTTTTTGGCTTTGGCTTGGGTTTGGTCTCAGTCGGTATCCTTTCCTCTTCTTCTTTCAGTTGTTGTTGCTCGATTTCTTGTATCTTTTTTTTTGCCATCCGTAACTGATGGTTGCGTCTTCCTTTCTCGAGTGCTTTCTTCTGTTTATCCGATAACGGCTTACGCCCACGTTTGGGCTTTAAAATACCTTTTGGTTCTACTTCTTCAGTGTCCACTTCTTCTTTTGTGTCCACAGTAAGTTGTGTGGCATCTCCTTCATTTTGTGTCTCTTCATCAATTGTTTCCAAACTCATTATATATATATTTAAAAGATAATAATTTAACCACGTGGTTAAAATATAAATAAAAAAATCTATAGATTTTATATATGATGACCGAGGAAATGCAAAAACCGTTCTTGGATGAATCTTTGTGGGGTGATGTGGTAGAGATAAAAGACTTTTATCCATATGTCGCCGATGGTGAAATGTCCGATAATATTGATTGGAATAAATTAGATTTCGATGACGCTACAGAATACTATTCTAAAAAATTTGATAAGTTTCCAACAGAGATTATAGAGATATTAAATGACTGTCACGATAAGGAATTAAAAAAACTGAAACAGGAACAGGCTAAAAAAGATGGTAAAGAAATAGTAAAAATATCCAAAGGACTATTTACCGTTAATTTTGATTAAGTGGTTATTCTTGGTGATAATATATATAGTATTTTTGTGCAAAAATAACCACTTCAAAGATATTTATATATTTCTAATTCAATATCGTGAGGTAATGGATACAATAACTTTTTAATAATAAGATGTCTATTAATGAACTTACATTTTATTATTTTGTATTGTAGATTCCAATAATTAGTTGTGGTATATCGATAGTGTTGAAACTGATAATATAAATCTAACTTTATGCATAGGCTTATCACATTTTTATACAACTCCGCTTTTTTAGTCAAAGCCATATATACTAATCATTATATTTTAATATAAATAATTTATATATAATAATAATGAGCAGATCGATACGAGGATATTCGAGTGCAAATCTTACGATAGAATCTCTTTCACTTTTAGGAATAGATGCTACCACAATCGGTGCTACTACAGGTAACATAATCACATTGAACTCAACTACCGTGAATGCAACTAATGCAAATATTACAAATATATCAATAACGGACTTAACGATTGATGATGCTACTATTAATCAATTACTTACAGCAAATAACATTACGGCATCGGGGACAATAACGGCCAACGGTAATGTGGTAGTAACATCATTACCACAAGACAACACAGATAATAATGATAGGTTTATAATATTTCAGGGTCTTAATAATATATTAAGATCGGATTCAACTTTAACGTTTAACCCATCAACAAACACCCTTTCAATAACGGGGTTATCATGTCAGGATATTACAGCGTCAGGAACAATCACCGCCAACGGTAATGTGGTAGTAACATCATTACCACAAGACAACGCAGATAATAATGATAGGTTTATAATATTTCAGGGTCTTAATAATATATTAAGATCGGATTCAACTTTAACTTTTAACCCATCAACAAACACCCTTTCAATAACGGGGTTATCATGTCAGGATATTACAGCGTCAGGAACAATCACCGCCAACGGTAATGTGGTAGTAACATCATTACCACAAGACAACACAGATAATAATGATAGGTTTATAATATTTCAGGGTCTTAATAATATATTAAGATCGGATTCAAAATTAACGTTTAACCCATCAACAAACACCCTTTCAATAATAGTGCTAACATGTCAGGATATTACAGCGTCAGGAACAACAACAACCACAAATTTAAATATAGGACAGTTACTGACGACAAATAATAATATTTTTTATGCATGTATGTTTCAAGGAGATAATAATGACATATCACAAGCACCACTACTGGCGAATTTTCATTATAACCCCTCTCAATTAAAACTTAAGTTAGATAATTTAGAAGTAACGGGCGGTTTAACAGTTACAGCCCAAACAAGAAGCAACTCCCAAGCATACCCAATATTGTTTCAAGACACATCAACGAATGAAATATGCATTGAATCGTCATCTACGGATTTTACATATAATCCATCAGGTAACGTTTTAGATGCAAGGAATATAAATGTAGTGGTTGATTTAACAACTGAAAAAGTAACCTTAGATACAGGAAATATTTTTAACCATTCTACAAATGTGTATATGGCATTAAAAGCGATTTCCAATAATGGAACAGATTTAAGCGGTTTCGGTTACAATATAGCCTTATGGCAAGATGGTCACATTCGGATGATAGGACGAAATAATATTAGAAATTATATTTATAATGCAACATCAGGAACAACCACGGAGAGACTTACAATAAGTGATAGTAACGTTCAAGTAAGAACAAATTTACAAGTAGATAATGATGCCACAATTATAGGAGATACAACAATAACCGCAGTAAATTCAACAGTATCAAATAACAACCGTATCCCATTTATTGAAGGAGGAGGGGGAACAGGTCGGTTATGTGAAAGTAATTTATATTATAATCCAAACAACGAAACCTTAGTAAGTGCAAATATTACAACAACTAACGCCATTAATAGCCCTACCGTTACAGTAACAGGAACAAATAACGGAACATTAACAATAGACCAAGTATTCGGTATTTTTTTTAATCATAGTAATGGTTTTGTTTTTAGGATGGCGGGCGTATGGAAATATAGAATAAGTAGTTCGGAGATAGGTATGTATGCAAATTTAAGATTGAATCCAGATAATAGCAATAATGAAACTGATATTATTTTCGATGAATATTCCGCAAGTGCATCAGGCGAAAAAAGCATAATTCAATTTTCAAATATTGGTAAAATAAAATCAAGACGTGACGCTTCATTGAATCCCGTTTTAGATTTTATAAACACGGGAGCAACGCCAGAAGTTCAATACCAAATACAATTAAATTCGACAAATAATAAATATAATACCCCAGATGGAGGCAGTCATGATTTTTCCATAGATACATTTTCGGAATTTGAAATAACAACAAGCGAAACCATCGTTAAAAACACTTTGAGATTACAAGACGTAACATTGCCTACTGCGGACGCAAATTTTCATTTATTGCTTCAAAATGGCGGGACTAACCAAGTTAAAAGAAGTAACTTACTTTTTAATCCAGTAAGCGAGATTTTAACAATCAATAAACTTAAATTGGAGGCGGTAGATGTAGCAACAGCAACAGATAACAAACTTTTATTTTTAGATCCAAATGATGAGGTTGAAAAATCGGATTCGAATTTATCATATAATGCCACCACATCAACACTTAATTTTAAGATTTTAGATAATGTATCGGCGGATAGCAAAATAACAGTTCAAAAACCTTTACATTATGGGGCGGGACAATTTTCACAACCATTAAACTACACGTTAAGAGTTGGACATACAGATTCTATAAACACAATTGATGTTTTAGGCAGTGGTGCAAATACTGGCAAATTTGGAAATGGTATTTATCTTTCGATATTGCGTTCAGGTGTCAAAACTACAGCATATGGTCAAAATTCTTTATTATGGTATTGGAACGCATATGTCGATGCAACAAACACCGCGACCAATTTTACAATGGGAGGATTATCTGGTTTATGGGATATAAATGTAAGTTTTAAATTTCAATGGGATTCAGGAAACACAAATCGAGCAAATCCAATAATAAAAGCAGAAATCAATGGAACAACGACACAAGAGGAGGGCGTTGATTCTCAATATGTTAGACAGCAATTAGGTCGCGTAGTAACTGTAAAATATCATAATAAACTTTATTTCAATACATCGGACACAATAGCATTTAGAACATTTTTAAATATCGGTAGCATAACAAATTTTTCAAGTTTAGCCACGTCATCCCAATTCGATCTCTCGGATTTTATGTTTATGGCAACATATATGGGTCCACTCGATGAATATGATAAAACGCCTACATAAATAATATATAATATATTATAAATGAAACTTATTAAAATAGTTGATTCTAATATTAAAGGTAAGCGTCACACAGCAATATTTGAAACTAAAGATGGTAAAACAAAAAAAACACATTTTGGATCGTCAAATCATGAAAACTTTACAATACATGGAGATGAAGAAAGAAAAAAAAGGTATTTAGATCGCCACCGTAAAAATGAGAACTGGGATGCACCTATGACGGCGGGGGCATTAAGTCGTTGGATACTTTGGAACAAGAAGACATTAAGAGAAAGTATAAAAGATTATAAAAAAAGATTCAATCTTTGAAGTGGTTATTTTTGCACAAAAATACTATATATATTAGTAACAAAAATAACCACTATAGTTATATGTGTATAGAATGGTGTATCGATAAAATAATATGTTGTTTGTGTTGGGCTTTCTTTCTGTTGGTATTATGTTATTTATTTGTATTGGTCATATACTCAAGGTTCGGAGTAAAAATAATATAGAAATTAAAAGGCGTTTAAAGGGATAATAAATATATATATAATAAAGTATATATGACAGATAAAACCATGGCAACGCAAGAAGAAATATTTAAACTTTTCTATCAAAAGTCAATCGCTACAGGTGATAAACTATCGCCTAAAACTGTGAAGGAGTATGAAAAACAGTTTAAGACAATATCCAAAAAAATCAATATTATGGATGATGAAGACAAAATAATTAAATTTTTAGATGAGATTGAGAACCCTAATACCAAGTCAAACAAAGCATTTTTAATATTAAAAATTAGAAGGGCTTTCGATCAACCACACAAACAAATAGAAGATATGAGAGAAAAACTCAAAGAGGACATAACAAGACGGCGGAAGATGAAATCAAAAGAATATACAAAGTCGCTTATATCATACACTGAGTTGGTGGATGAATTGGACAAACTCAAAGGGACAGGCTTACCATACATCTTTAATTTCATGCATGTTAATCATGGCTTACGTAATCGTGATCTAAACGCAATCATTAAATTTAAGAAGCCTAAAAAGGTTACAGAAAATACAATCATTTTTAATCCCAAGCAACGCAAGAAACAATTAGACTTTTACATTACAGATTACAAGACATCTGCAACGCATGGAGAAAAACATATTATTATTAAAGATGAAAATTTATTAAATGAAATGAAGAAACTAAATAGGACAGAAAATTCATATTTAGTGCCAGTGAAACAAGGACAGAAGGCAACAGACGGCTATATCAATGTTCTCGCTTCACGGTTCAGTATCCAAGGTTTGGGAGAAGCAAAAATAGCCAAGATATTGATGAAACATTTTATAGATACCAAACAATTCAACAAGGTTCATGAACTATCGGAACAAAGGGGGACTAATCTTTCCACCCTATATACATCATATAACATGTATGACAATATCCATAAAAAAGACTTACAACACCAAATGCTAAAGAAGGAACTTATGGAAAAAACGAGTGCGGAAAAATAAAGGGTTTAAAGATATATATATATAATATAATAAAATAAAATGTCTAAAATGTTAAATATGGAAAGTTATTTTAATGTTGTTGATAACGGGGCAAAGGTGTATAAGCCAAACCTCGAAGAGTTTTTTACATTCAATCTGTTTGAGAATAGCAAACAGCCCACCAATGAATGGAACAAAAACATACGTAAATTCACAAAGACACCTAAAAACCAGTATGGTATAGTATGTGGAAAGAAAAATAATATAACAGTCATAGACTTTGATTTTTACAAGGAAGGCTACGAAGAGCGAAAAATGCTATTCGAGAAAAAGTTTCCCAATTATCTCAACATGACGAGGGCGGTCGAGACTCCTTCAGGTGGTTACCACCTATACTTTCAATATGAACAAGATTTTAGAACCACGCTGGCAGGATGGGTTGATATTCTATCCGACGAGAACCGATACGTAGTGGGGGCAGGGTCAAAGATAGACGGTAGAAAATATAAACAACTCAATGACTTACCAGTAAATCCGATGCCAATTGAGATTTATGATTATTTTGTAAAAGAAGTATATCAACGCAAAAACAAAGAAAGGTATGAAGATAAAGTCATATGTGACGAGTATGAGTTTCATCTTAATGATGATGAAAAATTGCAACTGTTGAAAAAAATCTACCACAAAGAGGATTACTGGACGGAATACCCAAAATGGTTGGAATTTACAAGAGCCATGAAATATCTTAATATGGAAAATGAATGGGAAGCAATCAACCAACACAAGCCAAAATATGACTATAACAACAATATGAAAATATGGGACAGTCAGGACAGGCACTACATCGGCAACGTGTTTAAAGTGTTTGGTAAAGATATAGATCCCTACAAATACCGCCCAACACTAAGCCACCAAGTCAAGCCCACAGAAGTGATCCACAAAGAATATTTAGGCGATATTGTGACGCAAGATCGGCTAATTATTATTAAATCGGATACAGGCACGGGCAAGACAACTACGATTAAAAAGTATTTCAAGACATTACAAGATAATGAAGATACAAAACATTTAAGATTATTATCAATTGTAAGCCGTGTATCACTGGCAGAAGAGCAACACAGGGCTTTTAACGAACACGGCATACCAACATGTATATATCTTTCACCTACCAAACTAAAGCAAGGTGATAATATTGTTATACAGTTAGAGTCGATCATATCAAGCCTTAAACGCACCTTTGATTATAAGGATTATGTGGTTTTTTTGGATGAGATAAACTCAATTATCAAACACCTCTTAACAAGCGGAACTCTAAAGAAAACACGGATATCTGTTTTTCTAAGACTAAAACATATATTAGAACAAGCCAACCAAGTGATAGCAACAGATGCACACACAACAGACATGTGTATAGAATTTCTATCATCTATTATTAATAAAGATTATAAATATATTGTAAATACTTATAACAAGTTTGGAAACGTCAAAGCCAATGAATACACATCATATGATGAGATATTAGAACAAATCAAGAAAGAAGATAAATATATCGTAGCGTGTGATGAAGTGACCACGGTAGAAAAGTTAAAACGAGAGATACAAGATGATGAAATATTGTTTATTACAAAAGATACGGATATTATCCCTAATTTTGATGATTACAAAAAAATTATATATTCTCCTAAGGTTATATATGGCATAGACTCGTTGATGTCACGTAAGGTGTTTTTATTCTATACCACATCATCAATAACCGCAGACGGCATGTATCAACAGATGGCAAGATGTAGGAATCCCATAGAAGTAAATTATATATTTATGTCAAACCGTCAGGCAGAATTTACAAAAACATTAAAAGAACATTGGGATGACATCACGGCGGAAGATAACGAGATCGAATACCACGATAATGTTGATGATGATATTGCAAAATTTTATATATATCTTTACAGTAAATACACATACAACAATAAATGCTACCAAACCAACAATAAAATCCATTTTGTGAGAATGTTGAAAGAAAAAGGGTTTATCATGACAGAAGATAAACGGAAATATAAAAACGGTGGATTGAAAAAGAAAGAGTTGAAGCAGATGATACAGCAAGATTTGATAGATGTTAATAATGAAGAGAAGGAGGACAAGATGGTTAAAAACATGTTAGAAAAAAACAACGAGATATTAAAGATACCGCAAGACAAGGTAGAAGAATACGCAGACCTACTAACAAGCAAGAACAAGATCCAACAGCATTTTAATGTATGCCATTTATTGGAATCAACACAGCAAGGACTAAAGGATGAAGTCAAAGAAGTGAATGACTTTAAAATAATAAAGGATACATCATCCAAGAACAAAATAGCATTTTATAAAAAGTTTCAAGAAGAAACACACACCACGGAAAAAATAGCCGACTGCATTACACCAGTGAATAAGACCGCACTATATGATGAATACCTAAGAATATTCAAGCCACGCAACAATATCAAAGGATTAGACACAGCCCACGAATGTAAAAAAGTGTTACATTCAATGGGTTCTAAATTATATGGTTATGATTACTTTGAGCAAGTAGGTAGAGATAGGAAAGACAAAAAGAACTACAAGATATATGAATATAATGATAACTTTTTTGAGTATCACAAACAACTAAGAAAATATAGAAAAAATGACACACACCAAAACATACCAATGTTTATAAATGAACCACTAAAACCAACCATAAGTAAGTATGGTGAAGCGTTGGATCGTGTATAGTCATCATTTGAAATCATAGATTTTTAAAGTGGTTATTTTTGCACAAAAATACTATATATATTAGTAACAAGAATAACCACTATATATATTCTTTAAGTAGTAAAAAAAGTATAACAGAGCCATAATTGAGTAAATACATGA
>Ga0181400_1000410_pt1 | contig 18443 bp, 20 predicted proteins | sample 23SPOviralmetaG_FD_130129 | JGI IMG/M metagenome (GOLD analysis project Ga0181400, IMG submission 130129) | Marine viral communities from the oligotrophic San Pedro Time Series (SPOT) site, San Pedro Channel, CA, USA - 23 SPOT_SRF_2011-06-22 | ecosystem: Environmental > Aquatic > Marine > Strait...
ACATACTATCTATTTACTCCGTCTCTGCTTCCCAGTCAATAGTAATCTTCTGCGACCTACGGAACATCTCACGGGCGGTATCAATATCCACATACTCTATCATCTGTCGCCTACTCTCTGTGCCGTCTGTATGCCTCTCTGTGCGACGCTTCTTACGGAACCGACCATCGGGATTAGATTTACCATCACCACCGAGGAACTCTTCCATCTCTCGCCAGAATATACCGACATCTACATTTTGTGCTCCGTAGATATTGTATGAGTTCTGCCTGAACTTCTCATAGAACCAGTCCATATCGTAGAGTTGTGCCTTGTATTTACGATGTATAGTATTGTAGTGGAATACAGATGACTTCTTACATACAGGCATTACAGGAGGGTCTAATACACCGCTCTCATACTTATCAAAAGCAGTATTAGTTCTATCACTATTACTTGTATGTATCTTGTATTCTGCTTTGATATCACGGATACAATATTTCTTACACCACATATCAAAGGCATACTGGTCTGTGATATTACCTTCACCATCTACAAACTCTACATCACTCGGGTATAGACCTGTCGCGAGATAGGTAGATGATGATAGAAACTCATAGTGCCTGTTCTTGTATGCGGGAGAGTGCTGATTAATCAATACAGGACAGATAGAAGTATAGTCAATATCACTCATAAAACGGAGGCGTTTGTGTGTATCATAACTATCCTCTCCCGATGCTACTGGAATATCATAGAGAGCAGAGAACTTGTATGAGGACATATTCTTAAACACCTTATTCTCCTTACGACCACCGCCTATGCCCTCGGGAGTGTTTTGTGATACTCTCGCCATATAGAAGAAGTAGGGCATACAGATTAAATCAGTAGTATCTAAATCATCAAAGGGTTTATCAGCAAGTTTGTTATGCTCTTTTAGTAGAGAACACCACTCCATAAATACTGGGTGTTGTATAGAGAACTTGTTAGACGCTGAACGCCAGTCATCACTATTGCTATCAGGTATGTAATACTCCTGTGGGAAGAAGCACAGATACTCACAAGGGTCTCCCTGAACAAAAGTCGCTACACTCTTCTCAAATCCATTAACACCTGTAATGATATTACCATACTCTAACTGCGATGTATCATACTTGATGTTCTGTAATTCTCCCTCGCTGTTCCGTTCCAGAGTATCCTTACGGAATTGAGGTAGAATACTGAACCGACCATCCAGTAAGACATTATACCACCACTTCGGGACAGGAGACCAGTTTAATTTAATCTGTTCGCTCTTCTCTTTCGTGTGTGGGATGTTGCGTAGATTGACCTTTGATATATCGCGGGAGTATAGGAACTTCGCGAATGCCTCTGCCTTGTGGGTCGCTGTGCCTTGCCCCGTAGGGTCGCCTGATATATTGATGAAATATTGCTTCTGCTCCTCGCTGTTCTGTGTGCCCCCGAAGATAGTAGCAGGTTCTAATATAAAGTGTCGCCTATCACCGCTCTCTACTGATGTAGCACGGATATCATTAGACGCAAGGATATAATTAGAATAGTCGTCAATCTGGAATGCGTCAATACCCTTCTGTTCTATGGTGCGTCGCTTCTCTGTGATAAGACCTTTGATGATGCCGTTGAGTTGTCGCTCACCACCCCAGAATGCCTCGTCAAGGAATACGAAGGTCTTTTCCATACAGAGGGCATTAAACTGCTTTGTGATGTTCTGTAATTTAGTCTCCTGATGATAGTAGCGATTACCGATGATTGCTTGTAGAAATTGTATCACAATACCCTTACCGCATCCCTGAACGCTACGCACACATAGGATAACCTCTGTTTTAATATGAGGTTTCTGTATGACCCACGCCATCCAGTCAAGGATATAGTTGTAGCATACAGCATCCTTACTCGCCCACGAGTTATAGAGATGGTCTAATAGCGGTTGTATCTCAATAGTAGCATCTTCCAGAGACATCGTGAGATGTTCGGGTTGTATATCATATCCCTCAAACATATTGTAGGCGTTATACATACCAGCATCGGGGCGAGGGTCAAAGATAATCTTACTCACCTGACGCTGATGATGAGAGGTCATCCAGATATCAAAGGGATTTTTACGCTTGACCTTACCATCATCAGTCTCAAATTGTATCTGGAACTTACTGAATATACACTTGATATCAGTAGGACGCTTTGTTTTAAAACCGCGTGTATCTGTATTATCCTCGGGGTCTATGAAACCGACCATACATACATCGCGTATCATAAAGAGAGACTGGTTCATATACTCTACTAAACCCTTCTCGCCGAAGTTGTTATAGATTTCCTGATACTCGTTCTGCGGGTCATCTTGGTTCGCCCAGTAGCGTAGTGATACCCACGATAACGGAAGGACTTGGTCGTTAGTATTAAAACTCTCCCACTTCTCTCGGTTGTAGTCAAGAGTGCGATGTGAGTGTCCGCCATCCTCACCATCGGTATTGATAAGAGGGTCTTTCTTGACCCACGCATTCCATAAGAGAAAGGCACTCTCATCATCACTCCCCGATGTTTTTAACGCCATACCGACAGAGGTATAACCCTTGTAATTGTATCGGGAGGGTCTTATAATGCGGTCAAGATACTTCTGTAATATTTCGTCCTTGACTATACCATCCTTGACTACACACTCGGACATATTCTTCTGTATCGTATCCTTCTTCTTCTGTTTAGCATTCTTCTTTACTTTCTTCTTACATTTAGTTAGGTCAAAGTATCCCTTGATATCCGCCCAGTCAATATAAGCGATTGTATTGAGTTCGGTGTTATGTAAGATGTTGTTAGCATTCTCCCACATATTACTATCGCCATTACCCGAGAGACGGGACTGAAAGCGACCGAGGACATCAATATCACCATACTTATCCTTACCGATTTTGAGACCACCGAAATCCTCTGGTGCGTCCTCGCAGATGTAGTAGAAGTGATATCCTTTCTTGGTCTCACTCCATAGTGTCTCACAGAAACCTTCCTTACCATTAGCGGTCTTTCCCATACATCGTGATAGGAACTCGCGGTCATTTGGTTGCTTATCATCAAAATCAATACAATACAGATACGGGATAAACTTGATATACATAGAGATATTAGGGATATACTTATCATTAGGGTCGTTTAGATATCGCTTCCACGATACAGATGATAGCATAGCAGAGTTGTCGGGAGAACCCTGACGCTCTGTATCAATATCATCGCTGGTCTTGGATGGGGTCTCAAACTGACACTTCTTCTTACCTGTATCCTTGTTCCACCCGACGAGGGAGAAGCGGAAACAGGGGAAGGGAGTATCATTCTCGTATCCACCATCCTTCTCATCTACATACTTGGAGTGGTCTTCTATCACTTTACCGAAAGCGGATAGTTGCTTAACCTTCTCAATCATAGATGCTTCCATAGTAATATATATACTTCTTGTTCCTTTATGTAGTTTTGTGTGTGTGATGTGTGTGTATGCGAGTAGTAGAGAGTTTTGTGTATATATATGCTTCTTCTAACTTTCTACTACCGCTTCTAACCTGCATGCACGCAAAATGGCGGGTTTGTGTGCAACACAAACCCACCGATACAGAACAATACAATACAATTAGAGACTTACCTTATCATAGAGACTTACCTATTGACCCATCATAGAGAACAGCACAAGGAGTTTCTTAATCTGTTCTACATCCCCCTTCTTAACTTCCTTTATATTACCTGCCCGAACAAGCATATCCTTCCTGTAATAATTAGTAAGTCCAAAGTCTATTAACTTCTCCTGAACCGCCATAACACCATTAGCATCATCATTCTTCATATGACCCATTAATAACTGATACGCCATATAAGTAGCAAGAGTTTCTGCTTCCTCCATATAAGGACAGGCGTGGGATAGCGTAGAATGTAGGAACTCAAAAGTCCTTTTATCATCATCCTCAAACGGAATGATAGGATTTTGCCCCATAGTCATAGAGCGTAGTTTAGAGTAGTATTCCTCTATACGGAACGCTATCTTATGTTTAGCAGGGAGCGATACTTTTTTAGGACATTTAACCAGTCTCTCACAGATAGAGCGGTATTTATCAGCAGGAAAGATAACAGGAGCAGGAAGTCCTTTGTAATAGAATGCGACCATCATATTACTTTCATCTGTGATATCATCCCCCTCCGCCCCGAGGTTGTGCGATGGTAAGTAGTTGATAGCATTATGAAGGCGACCATATCGTTCCTGAAAACCATTAACTTCCTCCACCGCTGTATGGAGATGCCTACCATCTATCCGTTGTGCCGATGGGCGAGAGACCATCTGCTTACTTGACCCGCCTTTCGCCATATTACTTTGTTAGAGTGTTTGTTAGAGAGTGTGGTGTGCTTTTTATTAGTGTTATATATGTGTTATTAGTGCGTGTGTGGTATCTACTCTGCATGCACGCAAAATAGCGGGTTTGTGTGCAACAAAACCCGCTGATATGCGACCTAACTAAACTAACTAAATGATACTAAAAGTCCTAATCTAATTCATCTACTACGATATCGGGGTTCATAGTATAAAACTCATCCCCGTCCCGAGCACGGAAGTCTTCCAGATATTCCCCGTCCATTTGATTAATGAAATCACATAGTAAATCACTATCCGCTTCACGGATATCATACGCTTCCGTGATATATTTGAGATACTGGACTGCGTAATGTAGGGATAGTTGATAGTGGTAGCGTTCGTGAGGAGAGAACAATTCATCGCGAGATGGTTGTGCTTCCACTACTGGGATGCCTTCTGCGAATACGGGTGTGATGGGTTCCATCCTTGTAGTAGTTTGTATGTAAGTTGTATGTAGTTATATGTAAGTTGTAGTGTGTGGTGTGTTAGTTATTCTGCATGCACCCATTTTAGCGGGGTTGTGTGCATCAAAAATCCAGCACACAACTCCGTTATTAATAGCGATGTTAATAGTCATCCATCGGTTAAATCTGCCTGTTCGTCCGCGATTTCCTGTGCGGTCATAGACCTTGTGGTAGGTCTATTTACTTGCAGTGCACCCGAATTAGCGGGGTTTTGTGCATCCAGTTTTGAGACCTCCTCCTTCTTATCAGGAGGGGAGCGGTCGCACTCACATCCACAACACTTAATCTTCCTACATCTACTACTCTGTAATGCTATTAATATCCCTGTAATAACAGACCCTATTGTTCCTATGAATACACCTAAATCCCCTATCGTGAAATCATTTAATCCTCCCATTTTACCTATACAATATATTTTATTCTTGACCGACTAACACTTTTATCTCTATCAACTTCCGTTCCAGAGCGAAGTATCTTTGAGTAAGAGTAGCATAGTCCTTTTGTAGTTGTAGTGCTTCTTCTATACTGGGGAGACCATCTGTAATATTTACGACTTGCTCCTTCTCCTCTTCCTTCTCTACAAACTCCTTATGCTCGTAGTCTTCCTCTGTGATTTCCAGAGTTTCATTCATTCCATTCATAGAAGGATTAATCATATCCCCCGCCATATTATCCAGTTTATTGATAACCTCTTGTAGATTGTTGCTCTGTGTTTGTTGCTCTTCATAGAGTTTATCAATATCTACTGACGCATCTACTACTTGTAGTTGTGAAGCATCAGGCATATCAATCGTAGGTTCTACAAAGAGAAAGCAGTTCTTAACTTTATGGATTTCGGTATTTACACTACCATCCTCCTTACATAAATTAACATCGCTGAATGTAGGGCATACCTTATTGAGGATACAATACTTATGCTTCGCGTATTTACCACCCGTGATTTTGTATTTCTCTCCTTCTTTTAGCGGATGTTCCATTTGTTATAGTATAGTATCACATTATTTTTTTAAGTAGTTTCATTTATGGGCGACCCGCTTAAATTATGATATTCGGTGTCCTTGACGGAAAGGATTGAGCGTCATAAATACTATGGTCGGTATTAATTTTTATTAGGTTCTTCTTATGTATTCGTATGATACGACGGCGTTTATCATCTCCCTCTACAAAGACCTTAATTATCTTCGGTTCATCTTGTCTGTAATATGTATGTATCCATACGATACCTGCTCCATATTTACTATAACTTCCTCCCCTTATCATAACATAGTCTCCTAATCTTACATCATTACCATCATTATCGGTGAATATCCGTTTCATCATCTTATAATATTTTTATGATTTATTCCTTTATATCGTTTTATGTGTTAATCCACGAATAATCGTATCGCCTTCGTTATCTCTTGCCTACAATACGGACACGATACTTTACCTTGTGTATCGTATTGAGACTTACACCATCCATTAAAACAATCAGCACAATTACTATGTCCGCAGTTATATATGACTGGTTTTCTCTTACCTTGCTTTACCATACTCTCACTACATATACCACAATTATAGAGTTGATTATCTTTCTCCTGTTTCGCGACTTCCTCTGCTGTTCCTGTGAAGACTGGGTCATCTTGTAGAGGAACAGGATTAACGCGTGATTGATAACCTCCATCGGTATATACATCGGTGTCTTCTATAAACTCGTGCTCTTGTGTGTTCCCTTCTAAAAAACACATAAGAGCATATTTAGTCCGTGAGGCATTAAAAGAGTGTTTGAGTGCTTTTCTCTTATAGCATTCCAGAGTATATTTACACTTCTCACAATTCTTATGATTTTTACATAGGCACCACGAGTTTCTTTGATTAGGCATCTTTTTAATAATATTGTCTGTAATTCCTTTATATAGTTTTATGTGCGATTATCCACACCCACAAACGGGAAAGATACTTAAACATATGTCTTTAATATCTATGTAGAACATAAATGGAAGATACGCTCCGTATAAAGATTAACGAGTGGAAAACCAGCAGAGGTCTTCCTCCTTACAGCGAAAAAACAATTGAGAGTTATTTAACTAATGTTAGGAAACTTGCTCCCCCGAACTATGAAGATATGTCGTGGGCGAAATCCAGCGAGAATGTCGCTCAATTCCTCTCAAAGTTTAAACCGACTACCCAGAGAAATTATTACAATAGTCTTCTTATATGCTTGTATGCGTCAGGTTATCCAAAGAATAGTGGTCTTACAAAAGTATATGAAACTAAACGAGACCTACTTAACGCACAATACGAGAACACCCGAGGGAACAACAGCGAAAAGCAACAGGTCGTCCTCAAAGCAGTCAATAGACAAACCATAGACAAAATGTTAGAGAAGATGAGAGGTAATCTCAAAGATAGAACTACTCATATGGCGTATGTTATGATTAACATATACAAACATCATCAATTCCGTAATGATGTCGCTAATATGGAGATATTCTTTAATAAAATCTATGAGGAGATTGATGAAGAAGAGAAGGTCAAACATAACTATCTTCTATTAGGCAAACCTCCTGAAAGTATGAGTTTCGTATTAAATCAATATAAGACCAGTAAGAAATATGGTGAGAAGTTCATAGAAGTCCAGCATCCCGAACTACAAGACATCCTGAAAGAGTGGATTAACCGAAAGGTCGGGGGAGACTGGAACAAGATATTAGAAGGTGTTATCTACCTATTTGACTGGGCGACTGGAACACCTCTCAATAGGAATGATGTATCCCATCTGTTAGGTGATACATTTAAGAAATATACAGGTCATAGTGTATCTACTACACTACTACGGAAAATCTATGGAGAGATACCTGCTGACCCGAACTCTGCGACTGATAAACAGATACAGAAAGTCATAGACCAAGCACATACATCGGGGCATAGCGTCAAGACAAAGGCAACCTCATACACACAGGGAAGATAAGTGCGGATAAATGATAGATATTTAATATCTACAAGAATAAATGATTAGGGGACACATCTACAAGATTGTTAATCAAGATACAAACGATATTTATATCGGTTCTACCATACAAAAATACTGGCGTAAGAGATATTACAGACATAAGATTAATCCTAAACAGGAGAATTATGGTAGTCTGTTCTCTACTCCTAATCATATATGCGAATGCATAGAGTATGATGCATATAAAGACATAGAAACATTACGGATGAAAGAGAGACATTATCAGGATATATTCCATAATCATAAAGATTATACCTGTGTTAATAAGAGGAACGCTCATCTAACAAGAGAGGAGAAAAATTGTTATCATCAAGTATATAACAAAAAATACTTCGCTATCCCTGAAAATAAAGAGAGTAAAAAGTGGTATAACTGGCGATATCGTATGAAGAAAAAACTACTACGAGAACTTAACGAGAAACTCTCCCCTATGAACTGACATCTTCGCAAGAGAGTTCTGCTTTAATCTATCTTTTCTATCTAATCTTTGTTGTATTCTATATGTTATAAGAGGTTTTATCTCCTCTTGTATCTTACAATCGTTATTGACTAATTTTAGTGCTCTTCTTATCGTAGGGATATCACCATACATAGATATCTTCTTCGCATCTGCTATGACTTCTTCTATGGTTTGATAGGTATTGAGACCTAAACAATAACCACATATCTTACAATAGAATATCAGTTTCTTTGATATATCTATCATTTCATCCCTGACCTTGATTGAGAGTAATTGCTTCGGTGATTGACTTTTAAGATATTGTCGTAGGTCATCTATATCCTCTATATCAAAATACTCTTTCTCGGGTTTTATCTCATAGATAGTGCGTAGGTGTAAATCTAAACGAGCGACTAAATCATCCTTACAGAGTTCTAAATAATCAGGGAGGGCATCCTCAAAATTAAAGACTTGTATTATCTCAATTAAGTCCTTCTTCGTGTGGGTTTTATGTATCATTTATATCTATACATAGATAAAATGCCCGACACCCTTGACGCTCCCGAAGGATTACTGATACAACCCTCGCCCGTGCACGGGCACGGCGTATTTACTACTCGTAGTTATAAAGAAGGTGATTTTATATGCGACTTTGTCTATCTACCCGAACAAGTCTGGAATATAAGAGACTATCGCTTAAAGTATGGGTTATCTAATCTCTATACATATAGAATGATGAGACAACATAAGATAATCTATGTAGGAGACAATAGAAACTATGTATCTTACATAAATGAAAATAGGGATGACCCTAATGTAAAATTATTAAGAAAAAAACTCTATGCTCTCAAAGATATAAACGAAGGAGATGAATTATTCCTACGATATTATTATTCTAACCCTTCCATAAATGCTTCACCGCCCAGTAATTAGGAGAGTTCTTGTCTTTGTAGGCGAAACTCCCATCCTTTTTCTTAATACCCTTCGCACGAGCGAGAAAACTTGCTCTGCGTTTCGGGTCTCTATGTTGGCGGAAATCCTGCATACTGCTATCCCCGTAGTGTATTAGTTTCTTACCTCCGCTCTCACTCTTAACATACACAGAGAACTTCTTACCTTTTTTAGAAGATTTAAAAGGTTTATACAGAGGTTTTCCGTCGTCTTTACTTGCGGGTGCTTTCTTCTTCGCTTTCCCCTTCGCCGACTTCTTATCCCCATACATTTTATATTATCACTTACATATTATTTAGGCAGGGATATCATCCTTTTCTCCATAATATATAGGAGAAACATATACAGAGGATTTTTCAGGTGTCTTCTCCCATACATATATCTTATCTTGACTATCTTTCCTCTTGTTCTTCTGTTGTTTCAGGTCTATCTGGGTATCACAAGGTCTAATGTTGTAATGAGTAATGAGAGTTTCATATATTTTCGGTGATACATTCCACATCGCCCATCCATAATCTTCGGTCAAACAATCAAAGGCACTTATCATAGATATCTTTAACCATTTGTAGTAGTCTTGTTCGCTTACCCACTTTTTCATATGAGGGTATATCTCTAAATTGTAGTAAGGAGGTGATGTTAAGAACAAATCGTATTTATCATCGTTCTTTTCGCAGTCTCCTAGGAACTCAATAGCATCCTTACAAGTGAAATCGTAGTATTGGGTCTCTGTTTCGTAGTAAGTATCGGGATAGAGAACTTGTCTTCTTTTCTCTATATCGTATGCGATATGCTTGTATTTTTGTATTAAATCTTTATTAGTGTCATTTACCTTAACATACTTTACCTGCGGATGAGACATTATGCCTAATAAACGACTACCCCATCCTCCACAGCAGTCAAGGACGCGTATTCTCCCCGCTGTAAGAGAGTTTCTCCTACAATAGTAATCTACAAGATGCTTTGCTTGTGTCGGTTTAAAAAAGACTACGCTTCTATTTAACTCAAAGAAGTCAATAGGTTCTATCGGTTGTGTCTTACGCCTATCCATCTGTGCTACTTGCTCTAACATTCTCTTCTTATCCTTGTTAAAGTTATCTATGAATGACTTTCCCTTGTATTTCGTATTTAATAGACCATCTATGAAATAATGATAGATGACTGGATTACCACAGAACGAGGTTTTATTTACCGAAGCATCATACTTAATGAGGTTATCATATTGTTTAGAGAGTTGATAGAAGGATAATTTCTTACTATCCTTTATCTTCTGTATGAAGTCGTCTTTACAGACTACATCTTCATAGTAAGAACTCATATCTTTACAAGGGATAGTCTTTGTTTCTTCACCTTGTATATACATCTTATACTTATCGCCCTTCTTCCAGAACTTTCCGCTTATAATCATATCGGGGATATCTTCATCTGCGGACATACTTGCTTACATATTTAACTTATCATTCCTTTAAGTGATTTTTGCAGACATATCTGTTCGCAGATATCACATATCGTTCGTTTAAGGGAACAATAATACCTTAAAAGGAACGATAAGGTAAATCTGCATGCAAGACATTTTCGCCATTTTGCACCTCCTTATTATTGAGATAGTTTTTTTCATATATCAAATGTATTTTCCCCCGAATATATCGGTGTTCCGTTAAAAGACCTTTAAGGCAAATCTGCCGACAAGTGTGTATGCATAATTTAAGTAGGGTTCTTCTTATCCTTCTTTTTCCACGCTGACCTCTGTGAGGGTTTCGCCATCTGTGAGTTCCTCTTCGGGTTCTTCTTACCATCGTTCTTACTCTTCTTTTTAGGGTCTTTGTAGTTCTCAAAGACATTTTTAGGATTGATTTTCTCTGCTTTTTCTACTCCCGTCAAGATATCAAATTGTTGCAGGTTTGCTCCGTAGTCTAATATCGTATTAGGATTAGATGTTATATGATTGACCTTGACCTTCTTTGCTTTCGGGTCGTTCTTCCTCTTACCCTTGTTGATTTCATACTTCATTTATATTATTAAAAATATTTTATATCATCCTATTATAAAATGAGTTTATTAGTGTTATCAAATACGCAGGAGCAGTATGACGAGAAAGACGCTGACGATAAAGACATCCGTATATCTACAAGGACAGGGATACAGAAACCAGAGCATTTCATTAACCGATTGACTAACGCTCATATTATTCCCCCTAATTCTCGTATTGCCGTCCAGTCTTGTAAGATTAAGAGGGATAATGAGTTTTTAGTCAAAGATGGAACAACCTTCGGTCTGTATCTCGGGCGACCTCTCACCGATACTACCGAGTTATCTATTGATGATAGTGAAAGTGCTATTCTACCTGTTGTATTAAAGGGTGGTTATTACTCTCATTCAGCACTCGCGAAGGAAATTAATAATGCGATTAACAGAAATATAAGTCATCCCGCATATTACAAAGGAGGGTCAGTTGTCCCTAAATATAATGATACTACGGGTGCGTGGGAAGGTTTTGATATAAAGTTCTCTACACAAGACAACGAACGCCTTACCTCGGGTCTTTCAGACGGATGGGAAGCGGTAGGATTAACCGATGCTGATGCTGTCGCAGTATCCTCCGTAGTAGATACAAGCACCACACTTACAAGAGAGAGTGCCGATGGGTCAGTTCAGGATGGTAAGTTCATCAATAGAAAGTTCCCTCTCGGTCATAACAGAGCGAAATTAACTATTGACTTGTTCCATACTACGGCACTTGGGGGAGGCACTTGGGCGGGATATGATTACCCTTGCGAGTTCTCACTTGTAAGACCTTATACACCCTCCTATTTCTCACCCAGCGATACTATCAATTTGTCCGATATCAAGATATCGTGGGATGGAACTAACCTTAAACTCTTTACATCGGGTAAAGTAGATGATGGATTTAGTGAAGAACTAACTACACACGAGATATCTTATGGATATGGAAGCACATTCCCACAAGCGATTACCTCAACCGATATGTTTGTCCCTGTCGGTGAAACAGGAGCAAGTGAGGGTTTCATAGGAAAGTTTGATATAGAAATACACGGAGAAGGAATGAAAATAAATATATATGAGGTAGATGCTGGTGGAACTGAAAGAGGAACTACTTGCATTATGGATACTACACAGACAGGTAGCGGTTTAAAACACGCTACCGATAGTATCGTCACCCCTCTCTGTGCGACTAAATGGTATCTGTGCCCCGAGGTCGGTATGGAAAAAGAAGACCACGAAGTCGTCTTCAGCAGATATGATACCTACCCGAAGCAACTACCACTCGCACAGACCATAAGTTATAAAGAAAATCAAGGTCTTTTAGACTGGGTCAAGATATCACAAGAAGTAGATTTAAGAGATAGTCAAGCAGTCCCTCCTACACAAGAAGAGCATTATACACTACTCGCTACTCAAAATGAAGCACCTGCATATGAAGTCGCAGTAGTCCTCACACCAGAGGAAACCCCCGACACATCTATCGTGGGTGAGTATCAATCTACTTTTCCTAATAATAATGTAGATATCCTACTCGGTTTTAAGAACATACCCTTTGTATCGTCGTTTGATGATGTTTATGCTACAACTACAAGACGGGACTTATCTACTACGCAGTCGCCTCCGTCCGCTGGAACTATCTTTACCTCGCTGGAAGCACCGAAGGAACAAGGTGGTAGTCTGTTTATTAAGTGTCCTTCCTTTACAGCGAAGAACCTAAACTATAATAAGACATTACCTACTCAAATCCTACAACATATCCCCGCATTCACCGATGGCGATAGAGCATCAGGTAATATGTGGTGGGAAGCAAAACAACTCGTATATACAAGACTACAAAATAGCGAACCTATCACTATGAATGATATTGAGATTATCCTATGTGATAAGAATGAAAAACCAGTCAAAGATTTAGTAGGTGAAACTATCATATGCTTACATATTGACCGAGAAGATGCGGGAAGTAATTAAGAAATAGATAAGTATAGAAGAATAGACGAAAGATAGAAAATATCTCTCTATTTTTTTTCTATCTTCTATTATAAAAGATGGATATTGATGTTAAGATGCCTCCTGCCCCCGAACCCGCACCTGCACCCGCGTCGCGAAGCACAGAAGAGATAGAAGAAGTCAAAGAAATACTAAATGAAGAAGATATAGAAATAGAAGAAGAGGAAGAAATAGAAGAAAAAGAGATAATCCCCGATGAAGAGGTATTCGCAGACGCTCCTAAAATCAGTAAAGTTAAGAAGAAGTGTAGTCAAAAGCAATTAGACCACCTCGCGAAGATACGAGCAAAAGCACTCGCTAAAAAGAAAGAGAACCAAGAGTTTCGTAAAGCACAGAAGGAGAAACAGAAGAGATTTTTAGATGCAGAGAGAAAGAAAGAGAAACCGAAACCGAGACAGAAAAAGGTAGTCAAAGTCTCTCGCCGAAAAGCAAGAACACCCAGTCCCGAAGTAGTCTATGAAACAGAGAGTAGTGAAGAGGAATACTATGAACCACCTAAAAAACAACAGCAACCCGTTATCTTTCATAACCTCACAGCATCACAGATAAGACAATTACAATATGACGCTATTAATGGGTATGATACATTACGGAAGCAGAGGAAAGAAGAGAAGAGACAAGCACAGCAACAACAAGCATATCATCATCAAGTTCAGCAACCCGATAATGACCCGTGGGCGGTCTGTTTTCAGTAATTCACCGATAATATCTTTTTTTATAACACTCATATATAAATGAGTTTTAGAGGAACTGCGAGGGCAGGAACTTATGGAGGGCGTAGATTTAAAGAGCGTATAGGCATCAAGAAAGAACTACTAAAAGAAAGAGAGAAGGCGAAGGCGAAGGCACTTCGGGATATGAAGAAACCTCAACTACGGATGCCGATGGAAGAAGCATTCCCTCTACCTCCAACACACGACTTAATTACAGATGTATATACTGATTTTACAGGTGATACACCACAAAGAGTAGGTATGGAGTATCAGTTCGCTCCTACACCAGCACAAGCAACAGGTATTAATCCTCCTAAACGCTTCCAGAATGAAGTAGTAGATTTTTATAAGGCAGACAGAGGTGAGAGTGTATTAGGATACAAAGATGACCTCATAAGACAGGCAGACTTTTACTCTCAACCACAAGGAGAGGTAGGATTAGCACCACGAAGACCTGACCCGAGCAAAGTAAGACAAATACAGAGAACCGCTATTACAAGTTTTCCTCGGGATGATACCGATGCTTACAATCGGGTAATGGCGGAGATTGATGAAGAGTTTAACCTACGAGACGAGCAATTCTATCAAGAACAAGAACAGAGAAAACTACAAGAGAAAGCAATAGAGCGAGAGTTTAGGGATAGAATGGAAGAAAAGAAACGATTAGAAGATATGGAATATGATGATTATGACCCTTCTTTAAGTGAAGGCAAAGCACCTATGAGTGAAATAAAAGATAGTGAAGGTAATGTCGTAGGATATGAAGCAGGAACAGGTGATATACAGAGAACAGGTCGTAGTATGTTAGATAATCCATCAGGTATTCCCGAAACAGCAGAGGAAATTGATGAGGAAGCAGAGGACGAAGAGATTGATAGAATGTTAAGAGAAGAAGAGGAACAAGCAGAGAGAGATAGGGCACAGAGACTTTCAGGTCGCCGACCTAAAAAAGACCTCGCCAAAGAGTTAGAGCGTCTCTCCAAAGCAAGAGGTAAGAAGGTCGCCCGACAAAACATAGATAGGTCTAAACCAGCAGGAGAAAAAGATAACACGAATGTCTTATTTATCAAAGATAAGCGTGGTGTCGGTATGTTAAAGAAATCTACATTAGACCTCGGTGCTGAACCGACATCTACTAAACAAGAGCGTAGGGATAGATTAATTAAAGAAGGTAAGATACATCAAGTCGTATTAGATGATACAAAGAAAGGTCAAATCGCCTCTATCAAACCTACGGCAAAGGGCACTAAATCTACCATATATAGCAGAGAACCTCTGTATGCGAAAGGTAGAACCCGTCCCTTCGGTTTAGAAGATAAGGGTGTCTTTGTAGAGAAGCGAGTTAAGGTAAATATTGATAAAGATGGTAATGAAATAGAGAAGAAAGACCTTAAAAAATATGGTAAGAACGCCACAGAGAGAAAGAAGGCGGGTGTTAAAGAGAAAATTAAAGTCGTTAGAACACAAGAAGGTCTTGACCTCGCGGGAGCAGGAGCATTAGACATTTATAAGGAAGGTAAGAAGAAAGCGACGAAACGCAGAGAAGCAGAGACAAAACACGCTCTCTATGTTAAAAAGCGTCTGGAAGATGACCCTGAATATAAACCGACAGGTATAAGACCCGAAGAATATGTGAGCGAACCACAGACACTCTCATTTATGCAAGACCCGAGACAACGAGACCAAAGTGTATCGGCAATAAATTACACAGGTATATCACAGATAGCACCTCTGGGATATCGTCCTCTGTCTTACGCAGGAGGGGAAGTGCCGACAGGTATGAAGTTAGATGAGTTATTTTTAGAAGATGAGGCGATGCGTATGAAGGTTCAGGAGGAAATGGGTGAGAAGAAGATAAAAAGAGAAGAGAAGAGACGGAGAGACCGCTATGGACGATGGACTGCTGACCCTATCCCAAGAGCACCGACAGAGGTTATCGGTGGAAAGGATGAGAGTATGGAAGGTTTTAAAGCATTTGTTAAGAAACATAAGAAGAAGAAGAAGAAGGTAAGCAAAATATCACCACAGGAAGCGATGATTAATAAGGGAAGATACATTTATGATAAAGAATTAGGTAAATTGATAGAAGTGCCGACAGGAACTACTTATGACCCTGTATCACAGGGTTTTACACCCGCGTCGCCCCGATAAATATTATATTATAAGTAAGTATATATGCAAGAAGCAGACGAAGAAACACCGAAGTTTGTGGATATCCCGAAGATATTAAAAGTCCAAGACCCTCCCCGAGAAAAGATGAAACCACTTCATCCACATTTACCACAACCTCCCGCTCTTATGTTGATGATATCACCGATTAGAACAGGGAAATCAACGATTATTAATAATTTATTACTGAACTCTTCATTCTACGGACAAGACTTCTTTGATGAAGTGATGGTCGTATCACCGACCATTTATAACGACAAAACCTCTCGGTTTTTAAAGAAAGCGTTTGATTGTTATGATGAGTATGATGATGCTATAATTGATGGTCTCATAGAGAAACAAGAGAGTTATGAAGACCCACAAGAAAGACCTGATATCGCATTAATTTTAGATGATGTTATCGGTGTAATACGCAGAGAAGCGAAGGTCAATCACCTTGCCTCTCGTTTCCGTCATTACAATATAAAACTCCTACTTATGTCCTGTCAGAACTATCGTAAGGTAAGTCCTATCATTAGAAGTAATTGCACTAATATGATAATCGGTAGTCCTTTCCCTAATATGAAAGAACTTCATAAGATAGCAGAGGAAATAGGCGACCAGTTCTCGGGAGCAGATAACTTTTTAAAGATATACTACAAAGCAACTCCTAATAAATATGACTTTTTGTATCTTGATTTACAGAGTAATCCTCCGTTAGCATACCGAAACTTTGATGAAGTGATAGCGGTAGGAGGACAACACAGAGAAGAAGCGATGTCGTCGGGGCAGTTCGGCGATGTATCCGCTCACTTACCCCAAGGTGCAACCCAACAATATTAATTTATATGTCGTAATATAAATGACTTTGACGAATAAGGAGAAATATAACAAGAAGTATGGATTTCCAGCAGGAACATCTCATAGTAGAGCATCTATATCAAGAAAAACAGGTATATCGTTATCTACACTAAACTCTGTATATAAGAGAGGCGTGGGTGCACGCAAGAGCAATCCACAGAGCGTCCGTAGAGCGAGTGATGGTAAGAAGGTCGGTGGGTCTTCATTAGCGGGTAAAATGTCGGGAGCACAATGGGGTCAGGCACGAGTATATTCGTATGTAATGAAAGGTAAGACATATCATACCGCAGACGCCGATTTAAGAAAGAAAAAGAAGAAAAAATAATATAACCATCATTTATAAATGGATTTAGGACGAGCAGGTGAGATATCAGCAAATCAAGGGATATACAACCTGACGGCACAATTTAATCAACACGCCCAGCAAGATAACAAGGATGTTATTAAGAACTATTCTAACCAGATGGAACTTATCGGGGCAAAGGAGAAAGTCGGTCAAGTCAAGGGAGATGTTGATGAGGGGAAGGGTGTATATGAAACATTAAGTAAGACCGCTAAAATAGGAAGTAATGCTATCAATTTTGATAGTGAGATGGCGGGTTTCGGTAAGGGTTCAGGTGTATCAGGTTATCTCAATCCTTTCACACAGAAACAGATATTTAAATCTCAATTACAACAAGGTAAGGCAACGATAAAACAAGCACTTAACAAACCTACCATAGATTTAAATGACCCGAAGGCGATGGGATTACAGAGAGTAGATGAAAGTGGAGCAGTTGTCCCTGCTACGGCAAATACTCCTATCAAGGCAGATATGTTAAAAGAGGGGTCGCCAGAGTTAGAAGCGTCAAGTGAGACTGCGAAGGCATCAGGAGGAGTTATAAGTGATGTCGTAGGTGGTGCGACCGAAACAAAAGGAGTGGCGAAATCACTTATCGGTAAAATCGGGTCAGGTATAAGTGATATGCCTATAAAACAATTAGGAGCAATCGCAGATATCGGTAGTAAAGGTATCGGTATGTATGGTGCGGTCTCGGGTATCGCCGACCTTGCTTCGGGACACGCAGACAGCATAGAGAAGGCAAAAGATATCGGTGATATTGTATCGGGTGGTTTAGATACATTATCTATGGCGATGCCCGTTCTCGCCCCGATTGCTGGGATTTCGTCTGTAATTAGTGGTATAATGGATATTACAGATGAAGCAAAAGAGACAGCGAAGAAGAAAGCGACAGCGAAAGCACAAGAGGTAGGCGGTATGCAGGAGGGTCTCAAAGGAGTATCGTTATCAAGTGCGGGACAAGTCGCTTCTACACAAGTTTCATCAAATTAAGATGTTTTTTATCTTTTTTTTTTTATATTTCTCATAATATAAAATGAGTTTCTGGTCTGCCGATGAAAAAGTCTCCGTTCAGCAATCGCGAGTAAGTATCACCTCCTTTTATGGTTTAGATTACATACAGGGACAGATGATTAACCTTCATTACACACCGAC
>Ga0181400_1000411_pt1 | contig 18442 bp, 16 predicted proteins | sample 23SPOviralmetaG_FD_130129 | JGI IMG/M metagenome (GOLD analysis project Ga0181400, IMG submission 130129) | Marine viral communities from the oligotrophic San Pedro Time Series (SPOT) site, San Pedro Channel, CA, USA - 23 SPOT_SRF_2011-06-22 | ecosystem: Environmental > Aquatic > Marine > Strait...
AGAAACCAAGGAATACATATAAAATGAATAAGATTGCTATTGCTATGACTGTTGAGGAGAAGAAGTCCATTATTGCTATACCAATTAATACTACTATTTATAATATACTTGTTAGAAATATGGGCGAGGATATGGCCAATAAGATTTTTTATGAATATGGCGGACACTACAGAAATCCAGCTTGTAATGCTATATATGAAATGGACTTGAGAATTGAGAACAATATGCCATACGGCTATGCTAGTAGTGTAAGAGACACTCTAGAAATCATATTTAGTGAATGGGAAAATCCATATAAGGATTTGTTTGAATATAAACTAGTAGACGAGATTGGTTGTGCCGACGATTTTAATGAGGGTTTGAATGACATTATTAGACTTGAATTGAGTGGAGCCTATATTGAAAATCTAGAGTGCTGTGTGAAAGCGTTTTATATGGAGAAAATATATGGAATAGTTAGACAGAAACAGCACTACGAGGAGGCTATTGAAGAGGGATTTGGAGACGCTGACACTGATTTAGAGTCCATTATATTAAATGTAATTAAGACTATGATTTTTAAGACCGAGATTGCTGACTATGACGAGTTGGTTGGGGAGGGGGCGTGTCCGTGCTATGACTTGAATGAGGACGCACCGGCTATTATTAGTCTGGAATATATACACGCCAATAGTTATATTGATTATTGGTTGGCGGAATGGAAGGAAATATGTGGAGACTATGAGGGTGGTTATGAGCGATTTTGTGAATTGAGGACATATGGAGAGAAATATAAGTTAGACCAGTGGTTATTTTTGAATGCTATTAGGGAAGAGCTATTTAATAATGCTCATTTAAATAAGGAGTGCTTGAATATAAGGGCAATGCTGAAACACTATTTATTGAGACTGGACTACAGAGAAACTCAGCGTGAATACAAGGAAGAGTAATAGAGTAATATAAATATATATGGAATAATAATGTGTGTGCTTAAAAAAAAAAAAAATAATACAATTTTTTTATTTATATATAAAAATGCACGAGTTATATAATAGTTATACGATTATATGGTGGGGAGAATAAACTATATATAAATATTGCTATTGCTGATACGAATATACAATCCAATATAAACAGATATAAATAATATTTAAACATTTGGACACTTGGACACTTAGATACACTTAGACACTTTTTTTTAAACTTTTTTTTTTTTTTGGATATTTGGCGTTAATACGTGGTTTTATATTATTTATATTATGTAATATTAACTCTGGATAGTGATTAACGACACGTAAAACGGCGTAGTCTGGATACTCTGCTATAAATTTATGGACTTGAGACCATTTGTTATTTGGTGTTCTATTGTGTGCTGAATTAATACCGCCTTGGAGGGTGTTATAATTGCAATTTAATAGATAATTATTAAGACGTATGACTCCACCATATTTTAAGTAATATTTCATAGTAATTTCGCAATCTTCGCATACTGTATAAGTCCGCCTTTCAAGGCGTTTATTATTTAAAAACAACCTACAACCACCTACTATATTTTTTAAATCATATGTTATACCCCTATTACCAGTGTAGACCCCCTTTGAGGTTGGATATATACCTACTACTTGATATTTTGTAGTTTGTAGTTGCTCATAAGCGTCTAATATTAAATCTATGGGGTTGGCTTCTTCCATATCGTCTGTTGTTTCACTATATTTCCATATATTAGTTATATCGTCGTCTAATGATACTATAAATTGCCCTTCTTTATAATATTTACTAATAAAATCCCTTTGTTTATCTATACCTCTTTCACCTATTACCACCTTTAGGGTGGGATATATGGTTTTATAAATATCATACTCTTCCGCTACTACAAAAATATTTATTTCACTGTCTTCTATACCATATTTCTTTAGATATTTATATGTGCGATTTAATAATACAGTTGACCGCTGAAACGAAGGAATAGCGATTATAAAATCCATTTATATTATTATATATATAATATATGACCAATATAACCGAAAATACTACTGAAAGACATTTACTACATATGGCGGACGAATTTAAAACTATTAATAATCAAAAAGACGCAAAAATTAAAACATTAACAACATTGATAGACGATAGACACGCTGAATTAAGAAATGTATTAAATTATATATTACAAGCAACAACCATAATAGAAGTTATAAGAAAAGATAATAAAAAAATAAATACTGCTTTGTCCCATACAATAGAATATTTATATAGGGCAAAGGAAGAAATAACGTCCATAAGGTCTAATATGGATTATGAAGATATTTTGAATAATGATTTTATAAATTTTCTTATAGAAGAGTTAGAGGAGGAATAGGAGGCCACAAGAAGTAAATGCATATATATATTACATATTGATATATTATATTAACGCCACATTTTTAAATTAGAATAAAGTTAGGAAATTAAGTGTCCAAGTGTCCAAAAGTGTCCAAAAGTGTCCAATTCATAAATGAATTTGATATTCAACGATAGTTGAATTCCATTAGTATCTTAAATAGTGTCTCCAAAAATAATTCATATTAGCCATTTCTAACAGTTCTTTATCTTCTATATATCTAAATCCGTGATATTTTAACCATTGTTTTTTATCACTTACACTATATCTCATACCTTTTTCAAGGCATAGTGTTATTTCCCATACTTTATCTTTTACTAATACCGCAAAGTGTGGATTTTCCATTTTATATTCACAAGGCATAGTAGCCATTCTATAACCCATAAGTATATGAGGTTTCAGTTTCTCAAACTTAATTGCTAATTTAAATGCATTCATATCACAAGTTCTTAATCCATAATTTATTAATTCATTATCACTAATGGGATAATAACTAATCCAGTCTGGTTTATTACTAATGTAAGTGCCTTCATTCTCATTATACAAACTCATATTTACTATTCAAATTTAAGCAATTTTACAAAATCAATTTTTTTTCACGGCACTAAAAATTTGTAAATTTCTTACTACTTATACAATTTAATATAACACTTATACTATTAGTTGCTTGTAGTAAAGAAGCATTACTTGTATCTACATTTATTATTCTACCATATAATCCAGTAGTAGTAGAATCCATAATTCTTATATTAGTGTCTACTTGAAAATTACCAGTAGTTTCTGCTATATCTGTCTCAAAAACTACATTACGATTTGGATATGTCATTAATCTAAAGACTGCTTTTGGGACTGCTGTATTAAATATCATAGATATTGACTTTATTGCTAAAAATTCATTCAATTCTTTTCCTATAAATAAAAAATTTGTTTGATTCATACCAACCTCTATCAAGTTTTTTACTATTGAATTATTTACATTATCAACTAATTTTAACACTCCAACGTTTAACTGATTTAAATGACTATAAAATCTATCCACAATAGTATAATTATTAACTGAAGCCGCACCACCAACAAATAAAATCTCATATTGTCTTTTACCATTTATATCAATACCACTTATACTCCAACTCTTACCATTATCAAGAGCGTTAGTAGAAGTTAATTTTACTTTATCTTGATTTGTATTAAATATTATTTCACCACTATCTGCTATTAAATTTCCATATCCACCTACCATCATTTCACCAGTAGAAGACGCAAAACTTGATATAAAACCCATAGCGGAGTAATACTCCCACGCATTGTTATTTTCACATACAATATTATCAATTGGGTCACAAGTTGGAAGTGTCTTATTTGCTACGTCATATCGTAAAACGTTTTCTTGAATTGGGTGATTTACTAATTGACTATACCACCTACTTACTTCTACTTCACCATATAATTTATATTCAGTTGCAGACTGATTTTGGACTGTTATTTTTACTAAATCTCCTACTATTGGAAATGTTAGAAAATGGTTGTCGTCATTACCTATTCTAAAAGTATTAGTCGTATCACTTGGGGCGTTATTGCCCTCCTCTACAGAATTTATAACTCTAAATATTAAATCTGGATTATCAAATTGTGTATATAGTTTAAAATGTAAAAATTTAAATTTACTTACATTTTTTGTTTCTACTATAGTTGTTGTAGCACTTGCTGAAATTGCTTTACCATTAACACCGCTATAATCTGCTAATAATATTCTTTCATTATTTTTATCATAAACGCTCTGTTGAGTAGTATATGATAAAAGTTTATTATGAGGTTTAACTGGAATATTTACACTCATATATATATATATATTATATACAATAAAATTTAAAAACTAACACTAATTGATTTACCGCCGATTGATAAAAGTTTAGAAACTCTTACATAGAAAAACATATCACACGCTTGGGCGGAAATAGCGTCTATTGGAGTGCAAGTATGTTCTATCTCCATAGAAGTTTTCATTACTGTTCCAGCACCAAAAATACCACTATTACCATTTTCAAAGTCAACACCTAGATATTGAAATCCAGCGTGATAATCGCTATTTGGTTGTGTAGTTGGGTTAGTATTTTTGGGTTGAGCATTTTTAACACTATCTAAATTAAATGCAAAATAAGGAATTTTTAATGTATTAAAGTCATTATAAAAATTAGTTAGTTGGAATAATTGTGCTGGATTTGTAATTGCTCTATCAAAATAATTTAATCCATTAACCTTTAATTGAAGTGATAAATCACCTTGTCCACGTGCTTTTTGGTGGGCCATTACAGTTTGGGCTGCGTCAAGAGCAACTGGACTTGGGACTATTAAAAGTTTATGAAGTTCTCTATTCTGTAAGTTAAGTCTATATGTTGAAGGACTTGCTACATTCTGTGCTAATCCAACCTTACTACCCTTAATAACATATGCGTCTAATAGTGGATAATTGACTGGTTTAGCCATAATAGCCGCTCTTTCTTGTGCTATAACTTCGTCGTCAAGTAATATATGAGTTGATACTAATTCACACCTATTAAGATTTACGTTTGATTGTCCAGCAGCTAGTCCACCGTCTAACTTACATAAATATTGTCGGCAATCAGTATGAAATGTAATTTCAATAATAAGTTCTCTGTCATTCATTAAAAACACTGGTAATGAAGCTGCGTCCAAGAAATCAGCACCTAAAAGGCGGAGTGGAATAGCATAGCACGGACTATCAGTAGCAATACCAACATTATTAACTATACAATTTTGTCTATTCTGTGCTGTGTCGCCAATCATCATTCTTGTTCTTTCACTAAAAAATTCTTGTCCGTCACTATCTTTTACGTCAGTCATAAACTGATTTCCCATATAATGATATTGAAGGTCGCATAACTGAGTTGGATTATTTTTAGCATATAATTCAGCGTTTTTAAGTAATGAAGGATTTTCTAAATCCATAACAACTTTATTGTCTGCTAATAATCTAAATCTTTTTATAGACCCTAATGCACCATTAACAAAATTTACTGTTGTTCTACTAGCATTGGCTGCTGTAGCACCGTCAGTATTGGTAATTTGGACTACAATATGACTATCAGCAGTTAATAAACCAATTTTGGGCACTTTAAATGTAATTCTATTTAAATGCGTTGACACAGTATCAGTGGGAGTTCTAATAGTATTTATTAGACCACTTTGCTGGACAGAATTTTCAGTAGAATCTAAACCAAGTTTAAAATATTCATTCAAATCTAAACTCATTTTATATATTATAATAATATATTTTTTTTTTAAATTATAAATTATTCGTTGCCGTGCTTAATAACTATTTCTAATTTTGCGTCAGTTATTTCTTCCGCTAATTTATTACTCTTTGCTCTTCTAATAGTAACTTTTAAATCATTTAGTAAAACTGATTGCTTATTATTTAATTTCATATATTTCAAAGTAGGAGGCACTATATTCCAATTGATTAGAGGGGCGGTTATTTGAGATATATTACCGTCTAAACAAGAGGGAGTATTATATATTATTGGTCTTTCATTACCAATTATTGGATTTTCATTATCAGTAGAATTAAAACACCTAATAGGAAGATTTCCAATTTCTATATTATATCTACAATCGTCAGCAAATATTGCATTAATACCAGCGTCAGGCCCCCTTGAAGCTGGAAATAAATTGGGTCTAAATACTGGAGCTGCTACTAATTGATTATAATTTCTGCTTAAAGTTCCTTGTGCTCGGTCTGGATTACGTTTATCTAATGTAGCAACACCTCTGCTAATAATATCATTTATATTTTTACCCATATTTAAATAATAATGATTTACTGCTAAATATCTTCTTAATCTTGTTCCCTCAGTAGTCCCAGCAACGTCGTCGTCCCTTTGGGCGTGAGGCACATAAGTCATATTAGTTATAAAATCTGTATTACTTACACAATCTCTCATATAAATATATGGTTGTAATCCTAAATTAGAATTATGTTTTAATGCATTACCATTATTTACATTTGCTGGGTTACTTACACACTCAACCATAGCACCACCAGAAAGTATATCAAAGGGCATAGCAAATTCATAATCTTTACTATCATACACTACTTGAGGTTGATTATCATATTCGTCACTACCTATTATAACTTGGAAATACACCTTTGGGGTTGCCGTATTATAAGCATTTATATTATTAACACCAGCATTTCCAAATCTATATTCAAAATTATTCTTTAAAGAATACCACCTTACTTTAATCATTGGCCATAATGATTTTAATTGATTATTAAAAGTATCCTCCTCAATTTGCACATTTTTTAGTAAAAACATTTCGTCGCTAAATAAATTAGGCACAAAAGCGTCTGGAGTGTTTCCACTTGTTATGGAAGTATTTAATAATTGATTAAAAATTGGATTTCCAACTCTCTTATGAGCAGAGTTCCAAGATTTCCATACACCATTAGCAAAAATTCCTAAATCTCTAAATACTGCACCAGTAGTTGATACTTTTTGTTTACATACTAAAGTTAAATATGTTATGGGAATTTCACCCCATTCTGGCACAATACTATAGTCAAATACACCTTGTCTATTACCGTCAGCATTTACTGTTGTATTAATTTCTAAAGCACCAGTATTTGCTAAATTATTAGGTTCTTTCCACATACCAGTTTGAATACAATTATTCATAAAACCCATACAAGCAATTTTATCTTCTTGTGGGTCTGGATTGGTTGCTGGAATTCTTAATAATGGTTGAAATGTGGCAAAAACTTCACTATTTAAACTAAAATCATATGTTTTACTTAATCTTGGAGCAGAAAATAATGGAAATCTTCCTACATAAACAGTTCTATAACTACCAGAGCAATCAACCGTGCTTGAAGGTGTTATTGTTTTTAAATCAACGTCATATATAATATTATTTTTTGTTACATAATTGGAAGTCATAGTTGCGTCTAAATCTACTATTGCCTCTATGGGCACTGGTGCTACATTTAATACTAATCCAGTATAAACACCCTTTTCGTCATTAACTCCCAATCCACTATATGGAAAATTACAATTTGCTAATCCTATATTGGCTGCTATTGCTTCAGCAGCCGTATAACTTGAAATATAACTATTATTACTTAATGCTTGAGCAAACATAGCAATAAAATTTGGTATTGAATATTTACCAGCAAGAATATTATTTTTTATGAGTCGTGGATACGCAAAAGCATTAGTAGTTGTTGTGTGTGACCCATATGGAATTGTTGTTGGTGCTGGTGCTATTGCTGGATAATTCCATATTAAATTTACATTAGCATTATCGGTTTGATTTAAATATTCTCTATTTGGGTTCATTGCTTGTATATTATCTAATTGGACTGCTCCGTGATTATTTATTTGCACGTGAATTTCATTAGGTTTTACAATTAAAATATCTTCTAAATCACCCTCTGCTGGTTCTACTACTATTGGTTGTCTCTGTAATTCTGCACTATATAATGCTACACTACTATTAGGTGGGATTTCTAACATTTTATTAAATGATTGCACAAAGTTAGACGGTTCACCATTACTAAAATTCTCACTATAATTTATTATAACTGATTGGTCTATATCTTCACCGCTCATTATATTATATTATATATATTTTATTTTGAAAATTTATCTAAATTATCTAACAATACATATCCCATAATACTTGCTATATCTATTTTATCTTCTAAGGAGGGGTCTTTTTCCATTAAGTCTGCTATATATATCTTGCGTAAGTCTCCAACGTTATATATCTCACCTAACACTTGAAAACTTGCATACTCAACCGCTTTACTTATATCTCTACTCGTCATTAATTTACTACTTGTCTTAGTAGTTGGTAGGAATAAATCCGTCTCATTAATTTTTAAATATCTATTTATAAGTTTTATTAAGTTTTTGTCCAAAATTGGTAATGTTTTTTGCTTTAATATTTTGCTTGTCTTGTATTTGTTAAATATAAAATAATAGTTCTGGTCGTATATTTGTAGATAGTTAAATGATTGATTTGGTGGGTCTAATAATTCTGTAATTTTCATATTAGTATAGTTTCCTACTCTTACTGGTATTTGTAATAAATATAAACCAAAAATTATTTGTGATTGTAATTCTTTAAAATCTAAATCCTTATTTAATTCCATAAATTTTATATATTTATCCTTAACCTCGTCAAATTTTAATAAACCATTTATTTTTTGTATATCCATATCTAATTGGACTGCTTGGTTATTTTGTGTCTCCTCTTTTAACAATTTTAAATAACTATTATATAAATTTAATGGTGCTGATAATATCTTTAGTATTTTTAACACTTGTGTATATGTAGTTAATATAGTGTTTGTGCTATAATTTGTCTCTTTTAATTTTTTCATTAGCATATCTGCGTCTTTACAAAAACTCATATTAGTTTCAAAAATAGTCTCCTTAAATATCTTTTCAATTCTATTTAGTGCTTGTTGAAATACTATACTGGTAGATTTTGAGGCATTTGGGTATGCGTCATTATGTAATGCTACTAACTCTTCTTTTTTAAAATTTACAAACATTTTTATAATATATGTTATATATTTTTAAATAATTATAAACTATTAGTTGTGCGTAGCATATCCCAAATTCACTTATAGTGAATTGGTTGTCATATCTGCTGGTTGTATAGGTTTTTCTACTACAAATATAAAACCACTATTGTTTCCTAATATATTAGAGGGGACTAATGTTCCGTCTGGGTTTCTTACACTTATATTGATTTGACTTAATAATTTTTCTTCTGTTATAGTAAATTCCAATCCTTCTGCACTATATATAGTATCATTACTACTCATTTGTTTAGACATAATACCTACTATAGTAGATTGTTGACCTTGTGCCTCCATAGAGTTTGGTTTTACAATATCACTTTCTATAATATAATATCCGCCAGTGTTAAGATTTGGTAAATCTAAAGCAGCTATTTCCCTACTTGTTGATAATATATGAAATGAGTTTTCATTTATACCAATATCATTTGGTAAATCACTACCCAAATAATATGATTGTGGTTGATATAAAGCAGAGGGCACACCAGCAGTAGTAGGTGGTATAGGATTACCAGCACCTAAACCGCAAGAGGAAATTATATTAGTATAATCAAAATCATTATGGGTTATAAGTCCATAATTTGAAATTGGTGGTCTTATTGTGCCAACTTTAGTAGTTGGGTTATATGCTTCCCAACCTCCATAACTAAATCTCTCTTCAATTTGGTTGCTTATATCTCCTAATTGCTCATATGGAAATCCCATTTTTGACCATAATGTCGTATCCCATACCTTTTTTGCCTCATCAGCATTAGGGAAAAATGAATGAAATTTAGTTGTATATAATTCAAATATAGCACTTTCTCTTCTTACTACATTTTCCCCATATCTTATATTATTATCAACAGTAAATGCATTTATATTTGCTATTTTATCTTTATATATCTGTGTGTCTTTAACAAAATTAAAAGCAAAATTAGTAATCATTACACCACTTACACAATCAATAGGATATATTGGATTCAAAAAATTACCTACTTTATAAGGATTATTGGTGGATTGTCCATTTGCTCCAGTTCCACTTGAATATACATTATTATATTTTGTTGCTTGTTGGCCTCCAAAATTAGTTTCTTTTGCGTCTGCTGATAATGAAGGCAATTTAAATGGTTCGTGAAGATTTGAAAATGTAAATCTGTTTTTTAATGTTGGGTCATATTGAAATGTAAATGCTGTCGTTCCAGCAAACTTAGTAGGAGGAGCAGATACGTCTGCAAATTGAGTTATTGCTGTAGCAAGAGGCACTAAAAAACTATTAACCATAAATGCGTCGTCTACGTTGACTGTATCATTACTGGGGACTAAAGGTTCTGGACTACCGTGTTTATATCTTACACCTAATTCAAACTCCATAGATTTAAAATTACCAGTGCTCCAAAATGTTCTATTAGTCCAATACAATTGACTTGCTGGGACATAATGATTTACAGAGAAAGTTTCTGTGTCTAATTCAAAATCTCTTGGTGCTAAAAATTTTAAATCATTCATATAAGCACCATTTAAAAATATTCTATTTGCTGGTGCCACGCCTATATCTTCTGTAATTCCACTTACGCTATTGGGTGGGACATAATTTCTATCATTTAAAAAATCAAGATTAGTTAATCCTTGAGCTGATAAATCTGTTTGATTATTACCCTTACCATATCTTAATGTCTTACTAAATTTACCATATTTCCTTTTATAATCTGCTTTATAAAAATCTGCGTCTCCATTTACTATTGGGTCTGCTTGGACATTATTATTTGTTAAATCATTAAAAAATGGAGTAGTATTTGCTTTATCATTACCAGTTCTACCATATTTAGTTGGATAATATAATTTCATTTCTTCTGTTGAATTATCTTGAAAATCTGGGTCAAGACTACCGCTTAATTGCTCTTGTATTAAATCTGCTAATTTTGCTACTGAATAATTATTTGCTGGGATTTTTACAGAAGTTTTCATATAACAAGGTCTCCACATTACTAATTCCCCAGTTTTTTCCTTGGGTGTGCCATTTTGCACCCAATTTTTATATGTATTTATCGGTTGTCCATTTGCGTCATTCATAATATTTACTCTTGCTGTCTCTACTAAATAATGCATATGACCATTTGCTCCAGCACCTTTAAATGCTCCATTGTGATATGATTTCATATTACGTCCTTCATCAACTTTGTCACCAGTTGCTATAGTATTATTAGTGCTTAAAAATCCTACAATATCCTCAAATCTATATGAGTATCCAACCGTTTTATTATCTACACCTCCATTAGCAAAGCAATCATTACTATCATTACTTGGTATATAACACTTTCTATTTTGACCATTTCCAGAGCTATTAGCATTTGATACACAATCTCTATAAAAATCTGGAAAAGTCCCAAATGACATATCACTTGCTTGGTTTCCTTCACTTGTATTATTACTCTGTGTATCACCCAACATATAATATAAACCTACTAACTCTACCTCTTGGTCTTCTTGAAACTGTATTGTATCTACATTTAAACCTTGCTCATTAAGAAATGCTTGAAATAAAGTAACCTTATCTCCAACCTCTAATTTTACAGTTTCTGGTAATGCATATGTTATTTGTGAATTACTATTAGTTTCTATACTATTTACTCTACCATTAATATTTATAAGTTTTTTATTAGTTCCTAAATTGGCTTGTGCTATTTGTTGTGTTAATTGTTGGACTACTGGATTTACTTTTGGTTTAGACATATAAATATAACTTATATATTATTTTTTATATGTGAATTCATAATAAAGTTTATAATTTAGATAGAAATGTCAACACCGCCGTCATTAGCAGTCATTCTACGTGTATGATTAATATAAATAAAGAAAAGTTTGCTTAAAATTCTATTAGCAGTATCACTACTATTCTCAATTCTTAATTGTGGGTCATTATCCATAAGATTATATGAAGTTCCAACTGGTGATAAGAGTAGTGGATAGAAGAAAGGATTTCTAAATGCAAGTGGTTCTTCGTCGTTAGACCCAGTTAAACAATTACCAAGTGATAAACATTTTCTTACTGGTCTAAGAGCCATAACTTGCTGGTTTTTAAGTATAGCATTATCGTTATTAGTTTGTATTAAGTGGTTAGTATCAACAGCAACATTTGGAATCAAAGTATTTTTTACTTGATATTGATAGGTGGTATTATTATCATTTGCACCAGTATCGTCAAACATAGGGTCTGGTCTTGGATAAACATAACTATTTAGTCTTCCTATCACATTCATATTGGACATAACAACTGGGACAGCAAAAATAGATAGACCCCTTGTAATAGGTGAAGGTATATCTAATACAGCATTTTTAAGACCCTCTGCGGTGGATAGTTTTTGTAATTGATATGTTTGGAAATTCACACCCTTCATCATATTACTTCTTATCATTTTCATAGTAGACTGGTCTGGGACAGTTTCTAATACTTTAAGTTCAATCTTTTCAATAATATAACTCATAGTAAGTGGGGCAACTTCCATAGACGTATGGTCGTTTGCTACTTGTGCTCCAGCAACGTCAAGTCCATATGTAACGGTTAGACTGTCAGCTGCACCTATAAATGCAGAAACACCAGTTAAAATTACTGTCTGGTCTCCTCCAGCACCGCCTTTAAATATAACTCGCATACCAACTCTATATGGTATTCTTGAGCAATCACCAGCTCCGTTAGCCGCACCAACAGCACTACACATAGGTTCATTATTCCAAACATTACTACAACCAGCGTCAGCAGCTGCTATGGTAAAAGTTGTATTAGCAGACCCAACACCAGCAACTGGTCTTAGTAGTGATTGTCCTTGGTGGTCTCTAAATGTAGCACCGTTAATAGTTTGACTTCTAAAGAAATCACCGGCCATATCTCTTAAAGCAACATTCGCTTTCTCTAAAAATAGAGTAAGTTTATGTCCTTGTATATCAAGATTAGGCACAGCAGTAGGGTTTTGGTCATAAGCACCATATAAACCAGCATTAATAGGTAAGCAAAATGTCGCCTTTTTATTTGTATCACCATTATCAACTCCTTCTCCGTCAGCATTTAATGTAGGTCTATCAGTAAAGTATCCAACTTTTGGGTCACTACATAAATGATTAATTGGTAAAGAGTTTCTATTACTTACACCTTCAACTTTAGATATAACGTCATATGTATTTTCGTCATTACAATATGAATTAAGTAATCCCACATATTGATTATATGCTTCTAAATCTTCTATGTTCTGTCCTCTTAAATCGTCAATCTTCATTCTATTAATCAGTCCGTGAGCTCCCATATGTGAATGAAAGCAGACTTGGTTAAATGCTCTAGTTGCGTCGTCCATATATTTACTATCATTACGGACTTCAATATTTAAATAACTCTGTTTTCCACTAAAATATGCAATTTCTGGTGGAATTTCAAACTCTACTTTTTGACCTTCTGTATATTGGGAGGTCTTATTCATAGGCAAAATAGTCTTATATTTGACTTGCTGAAGTTTGGGCATTTGTCCTTGACTTGAAACTGGCATTTTATAACTATTAATTAGATTTTTTTTTTAAATATTAAATATATATTTTATGATATATGATATATATTTTAATATGTCGCCATAGACCCTCCGCCTACTGCTTTTTGACTTAAATTTGCACCAACTGCTATGGTTGGTTGCTGTGGTGCTGGTGTAGTTTTTTTTGTTGTTTTTGGTTTAGTAAATAAACTTGCTATAGTCCCTCCCAAAGTCATTAAACCTCCTATAATAGCAATTGCTGGTGCTAATTCACCTCCAGCTTCACTATCTTCTGTTACGGTTTCACCAGCACTTGCTACGTCGTCCCCACCACCCTTACCAAATAACTTACTAAACCAACTACCACCATTACCACCACTACCGCCAGTTGGGGCTGGGTCTGTGTCTGGTGCGTCTGGGTCTATATCATTATTGCCGTTATTTTGAGGGTTTGGTCTATTGGGGCCTCCACCATTTCCGTCTTCGTCTGGTTCTTCTCCCCCATTATTTTTCTGTTGAGCATTATTATTTGCTTGTCCTTGGTTATTCTGTGCTTGTGTTTGGTGTAAATCTTGGTTCTGTCCGTCTGGATTTTGGTGGTCTATGTTTAATGGTGGTGGATATGGAGCAGCTGCTAAAGATTGAGCGTCTGGGCCTTGGTCTAATAAATCTCCACCTAAATCGTCAACGTCTTCACTAGTTCCCAAATTATCTTCAGTTTTTGCACCTTGTCCATTTTGAGCACCATTAGTTGTTGAATCTGGGGCGTTTGATTGTGCACCTCGTGCTTGAGCTGCTCCGTCGTCTGTGCCATTTCCAGTTATATCGTCACCATTTTTTGCATTAGAATTAACAAAATTTGTATTAGGGTCTTTTTCTATATTATTAAGTTCGTCATTACTATCACTTAAGTTTTGTTTAGTAGAGCTACTTTTTCCTACATTATTATTACTTATATTTTGCTTTAAATTATCTTGTGCTTCTGGGTCTAAATTTTTAAATCTACTTCTTAGTCCCTCTTTATAATTATTTTGCCCTATTTCGTCGTCGTCCTCTGGTGGTTCTCCCATATCTCTACTTCTTGCTGGTGCACTGTCTGGGGTTATGTCTCCAATTACGTCTGGTGCGTCTGGCCCAGCTGCGTTAGCTGCGTCAAGTCTTCCTTGGAGTTCGTCACTTATATCTGGTTCTTCTGCTCCACCACCATTTCCACCTTGTGATTCATTAGGGTCTGTGCTATTTCTTGATTGTGTGCTTGGTTCGTCTTCGTTTTCTGGTTCTTTACTACCACCTAATTTTTTTAATTGACCTTTTATATCCTTACCAAATTTTGAATATTCTTTTGCGTGTTTATAACCCAAATATATACCACTTATACTTGTTCCAGCACCACCTACACCAGCAACAGCATTACTTATTGTTTCTGGGACAGTTGACCCAGTCTTTGTTATAGTTGAAGCCATATTAGATACGTGACTTGAAGTTTCTGCTAATGCTTGATTAAATCCATTTACTCTATCAGCGTAACTCATTTTATATATAATATAATATATTATAATTTAAAAAAAAAAATTATTCACTATCACTACTGCTAATTGAAAAATCACTTTCACTATCACTACTTATTGATTCAATTTTTTCTGGTTCATTTTTCTTACCATTTTCTCCTCTTTCATATAATTTTGTAGTAAAGTTTTTATATACTATTAGTTTTCTCATATCTAAAGTCATAAAATCATATCTATTTTTATCTTTTGCTTCACTCCATAACTCCATAAATTTATTTGGGTCTCCGTCACATACATTACATAACTCCTCACTATATCCTTTCTTATCTTTTTCACTATGAGTGCCTAAAAATAAATAGTATGACGCATTTGCTCTTAATACTACACTATAATCTCTATAATACTGACTAAAAAATAATAGACTTATAGCACCCTCTCCAGCAATCCCTCCACCGTGTCTATATGTAGATATAAATGACCCCCACCATTTATGAGCTCTACTTTGTATATTATTAGGCAACATAGATAATGTGTCGTCAAAAATTATCATATATTTTTCTACTTTTTTCTTCTTTGGTTTTCCTTCTAATGCTATATGTATATCGTCTGGTTCTTCATTCTTTACTTCATTCTCGTCTCGTATCAATTCTAATACCGCTTGTAGTTTTGCATTATCATATGACTCAAAATGTTCTAAATACATATCCTTCTCTTTCATTTCTATACCAAGTGGGTCATTCATTAAAGTTGGACTAAAAATTATAAAATTACCCTTAAATACTGGTTGGAATATCTCTAATATATTATATAATAATGTTGTCTTACCACTTGCTACTCTCCCAACTGCTAATGTTAATGACGGAAATTTAAAAATACCATAATCTTCTTCATTAAATTTATCCATATTTTTTATTGTAATAGGTTTTATCTCCCAAGATTTTCTTGATTTTACCATATCAAAATCTTCTTCATTATCAGTATCACTCATTATATATATATATTATTATTATTTTATTATTCTATCCAATTGTGTTTGTATGCTCTTCGCACCACCAAAATATTTTTTAATAAACTCACCTAATAGCATTTCTTCTTCTTCACTATGCTCCAATAGTTGTGCTATAAGAGTTGTATATTTTATTTTAAATTGTTTATATTCATTTATGATTTCACAAATAGTCTGTTGCTGTTGTTTAATTTCTTCAAGCGTTGTATTCATATCCATATCCATTTTTATAACTCTGTATTTAATTTTTTAAATTTTTTGAAAAATCAATTTTTTTTTTTCGTTATTTTTGTTATACTTTTTTAATCTTAATCCATTTGTTATTTATATATTCTTGGACTAAATTATCCATAACAATATACTTATCTTCGTCACTATAATTTTTTTCATATGCAATTGTTAGAGCAGAATTTAATTCACTATGAAAAGTCTTACTCATTCTTTCTGGTTTAAAATTAATTTCTACAGCAACTGGGTCTCTATTCCATTCTTCCCACGTATTTAACCACCAATTAATATTGACGTTAATAGATTGAAGTTCGCCACACCTAATATCCATATTGTTCATATCTGTTTATAACTTTCTATTTACTTTTTTAAATTTTTAAAAAATCAATTTTTTTTTTTTGTTATAGTTTAACTACTTTATGTGGTAAATTTATATCATAACAAACCCACATAGTATCAAACCAACAACTACTTTTTTTCTCTTGTCCTTTCTTATAAAAGTTATATCTTTTCTTTGGTATTAAAAATTGTAATGTATCAAAATATTTTCTTATCCACGCACTACCCAAACAATCTATAGGAAATAATATCATAAATGGTTTTTTATATGATAAACATAATTTTAATACTTTTTCCTTACAACTAAAAGGAGGATTTGTAATTATTATATCAAAATTATCTGTTAATCTTTCTTTTGGATTAAATGCGTCCTTCTTTTCATTAATACAAAAATATCCCAGTTCTGTCCATTCTTGTTTTACATATCCGTCACAATAAAAAGGGTCATATATAGTGCGGTGGTGTCCTAAATATGGTATTAAATCTTGTAGTATTTCTCTTGGTGTTTCATAGTCGTCGTCTTTAAATTTTACTGCGTCTTTCTTATAACCCAATCTATTATTTAAATTACTCTCTAATAAAGTATTCATATATGCTATTTATATATATTAATTGATTCAATTTAACTCACCAATTAACTTTTCTACTCCAATAATTAGCAGAGTTCTTATCATTAGCAGTAAGTTTTCCTTCCTTGGTTTTTATTCCAGCACTTCTTGCTAAATAATTCTTTCTTCTTGCTGGGTCTTTATGTTTTGTAAAATCGCTCATACTACTATCGCCAAAATGGATTAGTCTTTTTTTGCCGTCTTTCATAACATATACCATACCCTTCTTACCTTCTCTAGTAGATTTAACTGGTTTATATAACGGTTTATTCTTTTTAAAATTATCCATATATTTATATATATATTTTATTTTAGTCTCATTAATCGCTGTAAATTTGTTTCTACTTCTTTTTCTTTAGGCAATACTACTTGTGCTACTTTTCTTGGTCTTGCTTTCTTTGGTGCTTGTTTCTTTATTTGTTGAGTTGCTCCTATATTAAATGCAACAACAGTTTTAATGTGGTCTATCATACCTTTTATATTATCCTCTATACTTAAATTAAAATCAAATTTTTTAGTAGCGTTTCTAAACATTGCTTTTTCTTTTGGGTTTAATGTGTTTGCTATTCTATTACTTTCTTGTTTAAATACTTTTTTATATTCTTCATTACTTATTTCTTCTTCGTCATATATATTCTGCTCTACTTCCATTTTTAAATTTTCTATATCTTCTTTTACTTCTTCCACGTCCAAAGGACGAGTGCCTACGGCAACAATTTCTGGTTCTAGTTCTAATTCTGGTTCTGGTTCTGGTTCTGGTTCTGGTTCTGGTTCTGGTTCTGGTTCTGGTTCTGGTTCTGGTTCTACTTGTCTTAATGGTGAGGGTTCAATAGTGTCCTCCTTAATACTTCTTAATTTTTCTTTCATTATTTTTTTTTTTCTTCTTGCGGTGTCCAATACATTTTGTCTATCTTCCATTTGTTTTAGTGCTTGTTTCATTACTTTTTGCTCTTCCTCTTTTATACTTAATTTTTTTTTCTTCTCTGCTTCTCTCTTCTCTTTTGCTATTCTTTTTCCCTCTCTCATTTTATCCAATTGCTCTTGTGTTAGGGTCTTCTTTTTTTGTTCCGTAGGCATTTATATTATATATATATAAATTATATATGTCTTATCAAACTTATATAACATTATTAAATGAATTATTAAAAGAAACTATATCTCTTAATAATGAAATTAAAAGAATAAGAAATAGACTTGATAGTAAAAATTTTCAAGTTGGTAAAAAATTTAATATAATTAATAATGAATTGCTAATATTAAAACCTAAGACTGGAGGTATTACTAAATCTTATAT
>Ga0181400_1000412_pt1 | contig 18411 bp, 12 predicted proteins | sample 23SPOviralmetaG_FD_130129 | JGI IMG/M metagenome (GOLD analysis project Ga0181400, IMG submission 130129) | Marine viral communities from the oligotrophic San Pedro Time Series (SPOT) site, San Pedro Channel, CA, USA - 23 SPOT_SRF_2011-06-22 | ecosystem: Environmental > Aquatic > Marine > Strait...
ACTAATAATAGACTTGGTATAGGTATTGGAAATCCTACAGATACTTTACATGTGAAAAGTGACACTACAGATAATTGTTATTTAAAATTAGATGCAATGCAAAATTATGAAACAGGTATTATATTTTCAATAACAGATAACAGTAATGTAAATTATGAAAGATTTAAAATGTATTATGATTCTTCAAATGATTTGATTATTAATCAAAATAGCAATTTACAAGTATTTAAAGTTGATAATACAGGCAATATAGAATTAGGTTTAGATAAAAATTCAATAACAAATAATTTAGGTAAATTAACTGTTGGTAGTGATACAACGCTTGAGAATACTACAATCAATGGGGGTATAAATATTGGTAAAAATTTAACAATGGTTAATGAACAAATTATAGGTGAAATTGGTTCAATATATGGTGAATTAAATGTTGATGGCGCAGGACGGTCGGTATCATTATCTGATGATGGAACAATTGTTGCTATTAGTGCTATAAATAATGATGGAAATGGTGATAATTCAGGACATGTTAGAGTATTTCAATATTCAAATTTATCTTGGACACAATTAGGCAGTGATATTGATGGAGAAATTTCTAATGAATATTTTGGAGGGTCTGTATCTTTATCAAGTGATGGAACTATATTAGCAGTTGGGGGTAAATATAAATATGGAAATTTTGGAGATTCTGGTCATGTTAGAGTATATCAATGGAACGGTAGTATTTGGCAACAATTAGGTGCTGATATTGAAGGAGAATCTAGTGGTGATAATTCTGGTTGGTCTGTATCTTTATCAAGTGATGGAACTATATTAGCAATTGGTGCTATTTATAATGATGAAAATGGTAACAATTCAGGACATGTTAGAGTATATCAATATTCAAATTTTTCTTGGACACAATTAGGCAGTGATATTGATGGAGAAGCTACATTTGATCATTCTGGGTATTCTGTATCTTTATCAAGTGATGGAACTATATTAGCAATTGGTGCTATTTTAAATGATGGAAATGGTAACAATTCAGGACATGTTAGAGTATATCAATGGAACAGTAGTATTTGGTCACAATTAGGATCTGATATAAATGGAGAAGCTGGTAATGATCAGTCTGGATGGTCTGTATCTTTGTCAAGTGATGGAACTATATTAGCAATTGGTGCTATCTACAATGATGGAAATGGTGGAGATACTGGTCATGTTAGAGTTTATAAATATTCATTTGCAGAATGGTCACAAATAGGCTTTGATATAAATGGAGAAGCTTCATCAGATAGGTTCGGTCATTCAGTATCTTTATCTAATGATGGCAATCGGTTGCTTGTTGGTGCTATAAATAATGATGAAAATGGTAGCAATTCAGGACATGTTAGATTATTTGAAAATATAAATAGTTCATGGACTCAATTAGATAATGATATAGATGGAAGTGCCATAGATGATCGGTTTGGTTACTCAGTTTCTTTATCAGGTAATGGTAAAACTATTGCGGTTGGTGCGCCTTTTTATGATCATACTGGAACCGATTTTGGTATCGTTAAATTATATAAATATGATTATAAAAGTGCAAATATAAATAATGTTACTATTCAAAATGGAATAGTAACTGCAACTACATTTATTGGAGATGGCTCACAATTAACTGGTATTAATCAAGGCCAAGTTAATGGGGCACCAGGCACAGTATGTAAAATTCATATTCTTCCTTTTACTGATGCTGAAACTGCTAATACTAGTAGCACTAGTTATCATAATGTAGTAGGTAAATCTTTTACCAAAACAGCGGGAACAAATTTATTTGCTGAAGTATCTGTAAATTATACCATAAATGGACATGGCGATGATACATTTAACGCAAAATTAGTATTTTCGGCAAATCCATCCGTACATGGGGGTGATTATAATATATTATATCAAGGACACGGAGGAGCTGGAGGTCGTAGTGGAGATATAAATGGGGCAGCAGTTTATACAGATGGGACTGGAACAGCAAATTCTGGGTCACAAGGAATTTATTTACAAGCAAGAAGAATAGGTTCGGACGACAGCATAATTTTTAAAGCAGGATTCTTTAAAGTTACAGAACTATGGGCATAAGTAAATTATGGTATAAATTTTATAAATAATATTATATTAGACTTGGAATATTCAATTATAATTTACATTTGACTGTTAATTTGTTTTAAAAGATTACTATAGATTTCCATTCCTTTATTACAACACTCAAGTAAATTTGCTGTAATATTTTCTACTTCTACTTCATTCTTATATGCTAATCGAATAATACTTACATCAATATGAGGATGTGGTTTTTGGAATCCACAAAATGAAAGAATTTGCTGATTTTCAAAATAATCACTATAAAATAAATATTCTAGCACTTTTCCAAGCGTATAATCTTCTCCTTCTAAAATAATATCATAACAATTTTGCATAGTTGTTTCTGATACTTTAATAAATTCATTCGCATTTGAATGAATATCTACTTGATTTTTCAATTTTTGAATAATAATTTCAATTGCTTTAATTAAAATTGTCTTATTATCATAAATTCCAATACTTTCAATTGTAAAATCAAAACTATCTGGAACAAAATAACGTTTCGCATCTAAAAGCATAAAATCTTTTTTAAGAAATTCAACATCTTCTTTTTCTTTATCAATAGATCCCTCTTTTAATAACCATACTTGTTCTATTTTTTCATAATCTGGGCTATTACGATAAGCACATGTAGATACACAATTAAAACTATTATTTTCTTTAGCAATACCTTTACTGAATTTACAAGTAAATTTTAAATGTTCCCCATCAATAGTTTCACTAATTTTTGGACGTAAGCGAGCAAAATCAATATATTCTCCAGTTATTGGATCTGGTGGAAAAATATTTTTCAAAACATTATCGTTTAAATATTTATCTGTTTTAATATTCTTGATTTTGAAATCAGCAGTAGTTACATAAATAATATTATCTGTATCATTTTTTACATCTACTTCAAGTAAATAATCTTCAATTGGAGTTTCAATATCATCAATGTGAATAGGAATACAACTTAAACGCTGTTTTAATATTTCATTATTGAATCTAGAAGTATTTATAATAAACTCGGCATCATTTTGCTCATATGGACTTGTTCTAAAAACAATTATAGGAATATTTGCTAAAATAACACGTCTAATAGCATTAGCTAAACTAACATTTGCATTTTCAATAGTAAATTTAAGTTCTCCATTTTCTTCAACAATATTAGTAATAAAAATATCCATAATTCTCTTATTAATAAATAATAATAATATATTATTAAATCAATTTTTAAAATAAATAAGTTAAAAATTCATTATCAAAATAATATAAAAAATATAATATGAGTATGGTTCTATATTATAGTAATTATTGTGAAAAGTGTAAAGAAATTTTACCTATTTTAGCACAATGTCAAGCAAAAAAAGATATTCATTTTGTTTCTATAGATAATAGAGTGAAAAAGGAAGATAATTGTATTTATATTATCTTGGAAAATCAAAAAGAATTAATATTACCTCCTAATATTACAAAAGTTCCAGCTTTATTATTATTAAATCGGGGAAGTCAGGTATTATTTGGAAAACAAATTTTGGAACATATTCAACCAAGACAAATGGCAACTAGTAATAGAGAAAGCTTCATTCCACAAGAACCGATGGCTTTCTCTCTTAACGATATAAATAATTTTGGTGTAATGTCCGATAATTATAGTTTTCTAGACCAAAGTGTAGATTCTTTATCAGCTAAAGGAGATGGTGGTTTAAGACAGCTTAGAAACAACGTAACATTAGAATATACAGATAATATTGAGACACCACCAGATGATTATGTTCCAAATAAAGTAGATTCAGGTTCTTTGGAAAAAGCAAAAGCAGAACGCGATAGTTTAATCGCTCACCAACAACAACGACAATAAAATAATCTTAAAGATAAAAATTAAAAAGAGAAAAAGATGAATATATAAAATAAATATTTGATAATAATATTTAAATACAATAATATTATTATTAATTAAATGGAAAAATCTGATATTTTAAGTGCTTTCAACAATCATTTCAGTGATTATTTAGATGATATTGAGAGAATATTTTCCGATGATATGGATATTAAAACAGCGATTAATTATTTAAAATTTATTAGAAAAATGAATCCAAAAATTATTATTCGCATTTGGAAACTTTATATTTGCGATCCTTATAGAGAACCGATTACAAATGGAGATATTAATTTTTTTATGACAAAAGATTTCAATGATGATATTAAACATTTGGAATCTCAAAAGGAAATATTAGATAAGATTGAATATATTAAAAAGATTACAACTCAAATGGGAGAAGATAATTTAAAAAAGAATTTACAATATATTCAAAATCTATTAAAAATATGCGATATGTATCATTCTTAATAATTATATAAAATTATTATATTTATCTATTTTATATAATGTCTAACTATAAAGCTATTACTGGTTCCTCTAAAATAGTTCATCGCAATCAAGGGGGGTGGGTCTAAATTACAAGGAATACCTTCATCTACAAACTTAAATACATGGGCGCATGTAGCATTTAGAAATAGAAATGTTGTATGTCCATGTAAAAGAAATTATATTTTTTGTATGAATCAATTAGGTGGTGTAGGAGCAGGTGGTATTCCAGGACGATCATATGCATTTGCTCCAGGAGCCGATGGAACACATAAACAATTTTATTGTGGTAATAATTTTATATTATTTAATAAATTTGCTAAAAATTGTAATAATATCAAAGAAGGCATAAATGCTGGACCTTGTTTAATATGTCATAATGTAGATGGAACTCATGCTCATTTAATAAATAATCAATTAATAATAAAAGAAAATTCAAAAGAATCGGGGCATATGTGTGATATATGTATGAAAAACAAGGGTGAAAAACATTTTCATAATTTTTGTTAATTTATAATTTCAAATTATAAATAAATTTAAATAAATTATAATATAGTTAATTATAATTTATTATGGAAAGTATAGAAATACCAAATGAATTCAATAAAATTATTAAAGATTTTGTAAATGATTTACATACTACTTTTTCAGATATTATTACAGAAGATAAATATCAAAAACTTTTTTTATTTATTAAAGATGTTGTAGATGAAAGTGAATATAATTTATATGTAAAAGAATTATTTGATTATTGTAAAACTGTATTTCCTGAACGATTTTTTGATATTCTTTATCAAAATAATGATATGTTTTGTAATGAGGAAATTAATACCAATTTTCTTCCAGAATTAGATTTTAAATTATTATGGAAGGAAGATATTAGTGATAATACGAGAGAAACAATGTGGAAATATCTTCAGTTAGTATTATTTACTATTATTACAAGTGTTAAAAATGAAAAATCTTTTGGTGATACAGCAAAATTATTTGAAGCTATTAATGAAGATGAGTTTAAAAGTAAATTAGAAGACACAGTTGGCGAGATGTCAAAAATGTTTGAAAATATGAATTTTAATATAGATAACGAGTCTAATGATAATGGATATGATAATCTAGATAATAAGGATGGTGTATCATATGAAAATAATTATAATGATGATGGAACAAATCCACAAGATAGAGAGAAAGATTTTAATAAATTTAAAAATGACTTTGCTAAAAATTTACCAAATGCTGAAGATATTCATAATCATATTACTGGTATGATGGATGGTAAGTTAGGTAAATTAGCAAAAGAAATTGCTGAAGAAACATATAATGATTTAGATATTAATATTGATCCTTCTAATGCTGATATGAGCTCTATATTTAAACAATTATTAAGTAATCCAAATAAAATAATGAATTTAGTTAAAAATGTTGGTAGTAAATTAGATAATAAAATTAAGAGTGGTGATATTAAAGAAAGTGAATTACTTGAAGAGGCAAGTGAATTAATGAATAAAATGAAAAATATGCCAGGTATGGGAAATTTAGAAGGTATGTTAAATAAAATGGGTATGCCTGGAATGCCAAGTGGTGGAAAAGTTAATATGAATGCATTTAATCAACATATGCAGCAAAATATGAAAAATGCTAAGATGAGAGAAAGAATGAAAAGTAAAATAAATAGCAAAGATGGGGTTTCTCTTGAAGAATTAAATAAAAATATTCAGGAACAATTTGAAAATTATAATAAAAATCCCGAAATTCAAGAATTCTTAGCTTCTTGTGGTCTGGATAATTATATGGAAGATATTAAGAAAACACATAAATTTTCTACTGGAGAGAAGGTAGAACGCAGCAAAAAAACCGATAACCCTAATAAGAAAAAAAAGAAAGCTTCTAAAAAATAAATATTGTAAATAAAAATAATTACAACTATATATATATAAATGAATACACAATTATGGATAAATGACCCAACATTATTAATGAATAAAAATCATATTATGGAATTATGGCCTTCTCCTTCAATGACAACAGAAGAAAAAATTAATGCTATAAGTAGATTAATAATTATATTATCATTATTAGGATATTTAATTACAATGTCTTCAAGAATTTTAATGATAGGGTTTATAACTTTAGGTATTTTAATTGGACTTTATTATTTACAGCAAAATATTCAAGAAAAAACATTAAAAGAACAATTTGTTAATAATAGATTAAATAATAATTTATTACCAGAAGTTTATCCTAGTTTTACCGATCCAAAAACTTTTACAAAATTTAAAGACAAATTAAGCACTCCTACACAAAATAATCCTTTAATGAACGTTTTAATACCAGAAATTCAATATAATCCAAATAGAAAAAGTGCTGCTCCAGCTTTTAATCCTGAAGTAAAAGAAAATATAAATGAAGCTGTAAAAGAAAATACAATTAAACAATTTGATGATAAAAATATAGATGAAAGATTATTTAAAGATCTTGGCGATGCTTTTGTATTTGATAGATCTATGCATCAATGGTATTCTATGCCAGCAACTACAGTTCCAAATAATAGGGAAGGATTCCAAGAATGGCTTTATGGATCTATGATATCAGGAAAAGAAGGAAATCCTTTAGCATTAGAAAGAAATCATGGTGGAGCATATAACTGGACTATGTATTAATTTACTAGTATCTTTACTATATTAATTTATTATACATTAATAAATTAATGTATTAATATTTTTTTTTAACTTAAAGTTTTTATATATTACAAATATATATAGATGTCTATGACAAGTAATTTTTTATTTGATAATATGTCTAGAATAGGCAATGATGATTATGATGTTTCAAATAGAAATATTCAAAATACAAATGCTTGTACTCATATGTTAGACAATTTCAGTTTTTTAAATCCAATGAACAAAACTATTAATTTAGCAACTAATCAACCAAATGTTTTTTGCCAAGGCAGTCCAGCTGGTGGAATAAATAGTGATAATGTTGATGAAAACAGCATTTTGAAATTTGCTCCTATTTCAAAAGAGAGAGAAAGAACTACAGCTCAAGAACGTTTATTTTTAACTGTTCCTTATTTAGGAAGAGGACCTTCAAACCCTGTTTTAGAATCGCAAATACAACAAGGCGAACACCTTATGAATAGAAAAAGTCTTGATCCTAATAGCGAAGTATCTCATTCTGATTTCTTATTTACACCTTTAATTCCTTCTTTAGAAGCGAGTTTAACAAACCCTGCTAATTTAGTTGAAGGTGTTGCCGCTGAAGGTTGGATTCGCGGTGGATTACCATCTAGAGAATTAACAAGAGATGAAGATTACAAAGTAAAACATACACCAATGCAATAATTTCTTAGAATTTTAAACTATAATTTATATAATAATTAATATAAATATAAATTATAGTTATTATTATGAATGAAAATCTAAAAGATAAATATGATTTTAATATGCTATGCACATACAGTAAAATTAAAGATTTTGATGAGTCCGATATTTTATATAGAATACAATTTTTACAATTATTTTTTTTGAAAGATTATGATGATACAATTATTAATAATACTAGTTATTTATTATTCAATTACTTTCATGAAAATAATAAAATAAAAGAATTACTTGAAGTAACTTCTTTGAAAGATGATTTATTAACAGCATTTAGAATGTTTTTTGCATTTCCTACTTTATATATGTTTCATAAATTACTTTGTGATTTTTATCATGAAAAAGATTTTGATGAAGAAAATTATAAACAATTAATTAATTTCGCAAAAACAAATTATTAGTATATATAAATAATGGCTTCAACTAGAGATAAAAATAGTATAGGAAATTATCTTTTACAGCAAAGAGCATTAAATAGAACTTTTGAAAATATATGTGATTTCAATGGTCGCAATGGACATGCTAATATACCAGCTTTTCCTGAATTATCTAGACCATCTTATATGCCTCCAGATAATGTTTGTAAAAATTTTGTTGATGTTGAATCACAGTTATTAGGTATTAATTCTAATAATTTAGTAAATCCTAATAAAGAACCTGTAAAACCAGAAATTAAAAATCTTCCTCTTATTTCTTTCTTTGATAGAGAGAAGGTAATTATGCCACATGATTTAAAAGTAGATAATAATAGACCTTTTATTATGAATTAAGATAAAATTAATTAAATAAAAATTTTTGTAAAAATATAGTATATTTTATTATAATTTAATTATATACTATATAAATGAGTGGTGTATCCAATCAATCACAAATATATTCAAGTGCTACTTTAGGATCTGGAGGTGCGTCATGGAGTAATAGAACAGGACCTAGGGGACCAATTGGACCTACTGGAGCAACTGGACCTACTGGAGCAACTGGACCGACTGGAGCAACTGGACCTACTGGAGCAACTGGACCTACTGGAGCAACTGGACCTACTGGAGCAACAGGACCTACTGGAGCAACTGGACCTACTGGAGCAACTGGACCAACTGGACCCACGGGACCAACTGGAGCAACTGGACCTACTGGAGCAACAGGACCTACTGGACCTACTGGAGCAACTGGACCAACAGGACCTACTGGAGCAACTGGAGCAACAGGACCAACTGGACCAAAGGGACCAACTGGACCTACTGGACCTACTGGCGCGGCTGGACCTACTGGACCAAGAGGATTAATTGGTAATACTATTTGGCAATTAAATGGAAATGATATTTATTATAATGGTGGAAATGTTGGTATCGGGACAAATAATCCAGAATATACATTAGATATTAGTGGATCTTTAAGAGTTTCTGGAAATGTTTTATTTAATTCCGATGTAGATTTTAGTTGTAATTTATTAAATGATGTTTCAGCAATTAATTTCTGCGATGGAACGTATATTGGACCTGGCTCTTCATTTGATATTTCAACTAATCAAGTAATGAAAATAATAGGAAATACAGGTTTATCATTAATATTAAATAAAGCAAGAGATGTATTAAAAGTAGATGGAGTTTCTCCAAGTAATATAACAAAATTTACTGAAGGTTTTCAAACTGTTGCTACATCTAGTTCTGCGGCTGCTATAAGTGTAAATTGTTTCGATAATAACATTGGCCCTAGTAATGTAGGAAGATTGACTTTTAGAGATTTTAATATTGCAAATATAGATACATATAATTCAAATACAGTGAGTAACGAATATTTAGCATATATTAATTGGAATGGTGTTTATAATAACATTATTACAGAATATTCCAGAATACAAACTAGAGCAAGTTCTACAGGTGAAGGTGGTCGAATAGAATTTACTACTAAAGATGATAGCACTACTATCTCAAAATTAAATATGGTAATTGATCAAAAAGGAGATGTTGGAATTGGAACTCAAGACCCAAGTGCGTTATTACATTTATATGATAATGTATTTACTAATACTGCTATTCCATTAAGAATAGAAAATAATTATTCGGGAAATTTATGTGGTGTTCAATTTAAAGATCCAAGCACATCAGGAACACCTTCAGCAATTGGTTGTTCAGGTAATGATTTAATATTTACAACTAATACTTTTGTGGGTAATAATTTTGCTTTAACAATAAAACAACAAGGACCAGGTGGAGAACCATATTTTGGATTTGGTGATAATAATCCACAAAGAAAATATGTTTTTGCTACAAATGCGCCATCTGGACAACAAGGAACATTAATAGCTTTATATAATAGAAATACTGATAGTGATAGTAAGGCCAGTAAAGTTATATCTTTAAGAAATGATTTATCAAATTCAACATTTGTTGAAACTGGAGCAATTGGACATTCATTATATGATATATGCTCTAATACAGTTGGTCATAGTTCAGATTTACAATTTTATAATAGTGTAAATGGTTCTTTAATTGAAGGTCTTGAATTAAATCATAATGGTTATACTAATTCTTTTTATGATATTTGTATGAATTGTCATATAATAGATGATTTATCGGCAATTAATTTCTGTGATGGAACATATATTGGTCCTGGAGCATCATTTGATATATCAACAAATCAACATTTAAAAATATATTCAAATACTACAACTTTTTATGAACCTCCAATTCCTTTGCCAAATAGTCAAGTTGTTGATATTCAAGGTAGAAATGCTCAATTGAGATTAATAGATACAGATGATAATTCTTTTATTCATTTTAGTCAATCAGGTGGTAAATTGGCAATTAGAACAAATTCATATGATGATCCATCACCTACTTTAACAATTACAGATAGTAGTAATGTTGGAATCAATACTTTTTCTCCATCATCAGCTTTACAAGTTAATTCATCGGCTACAGATTCAGCATTAACAATAATCAATCAAACAAATATTACACCGAATGGCTCTGGAATAGGACATATTAGAGTTCAAGGGGATGGTTATTCAAGTTTTTTTTCTTTAGATGGAAGTGGTCTTAATATAGGTCATAATTCATCATCTAGAGATATAAGATTTTTAATAAATGAAACTCCTAATTTTTGGATGAATCAAGATGGATCTTTTAGAATCGGTTCTAACCAATTTAGACCAGATAGCAATAATACTCCAGGGTCAAGTCATACAAATAGAGGAAAAAAATATGCTTTTAGTAATAGCGACTTTGGTGTTTATAAATCGAATTCAACAGGTAAAAAAATATTTTTTAGATATGGCACAGTTCCAACTACTAATACAGAAATTGGTTCTATAGAATATGATAGTACTTCATCGGTAAGATATAATACAACATCAGATGGTAGATTTAAAACTAATTGGCAATCATTTGATGCAAAAAAAATTATAAAAGATATAACTTCATATAAATTTACTTGGAAAGGTACAAATCAAATTAGTTATGGAGTAATAGCACAAGAGATTTTAAATATTCCAGATATATCTAATATAATTTCTGGTAATACAAGTGGTAATTTATGGAGTATGGATGATATTTGTTTTAACTTTTTACAAATAGATTATTCAAGATTAGTTCCTATATTATTAGGAACTAACAAACAATTAGTATATGATAATGAAAATTTAACAAGTAATATAACAACATTACAAAATGATAATGATTTATTAAGAGCTAATATAGTATCATTACAAAATAATTTTGATATTTTAACAGCTAATATAGCAAATTTAACAACAAGAATACAAACATTGGAAACTACTTAGTATTAAAAATAAATTAATATAAAATTTTTATTTACAAGTTTATATTAATTTGTTCCAAATTAGGAAACTATTTATTTTCATGTGTTTTAATAATTTTTGCCAAATTAGGAAAGAATCCTAGTTCATTAATAACTTTTTCTTTCTCTCTTCGAATAATATTTATACGTTGACTCCACCAATCTTCTTTCATTGCTTTTTTAATAATTTCTATAGAACCTGGTATATCATTTAAATCTAATCTTACAAAGCATAATGGGTCTAAATAATCTTCTAAGTTAGGACAACCCCAATAAAAAGGTAAGCATTCACATATAAGAGCATCCCATAATTTTTCAGTAGCATAATTGTATTCTTTATTATTTTCAACAACTAAATGATATTTATATTCTAATAATATATTTTCTTTTCTCTCGTCAATTACTTCACCAGAATAATTTTTTAATCCAAAATAATTATCTTTTCCAAATGTATCACTTATATTCATATAATCTTGTGTTTTACATAATTCTATACGTTTCAAATGACCTTCATCGCATTTTTTATTTGAGAGAATATTAACAATTCTATCTTGTTTTTTACCAGATAATTGTATAGGTTTTGGAATATTTACCCACCATTGAACATTATTCAAAAACTTTCTATGAGAATGAACATGTAAAAATTTATTTTCATCAGGACTGGACCATTCCCCCCATGTTTTAACTCCCCATTTTCTCTCTTTAAAGCACACCCATGGTTCCATTTGATAAATAATTGTTTTACTTGGTTCATAATATTCATTAAATTTAGGATTTGGTTTATTTATAATTATATAATAATCAATATCAGTATTTTCCCATGTTATTTCAATATTATTCCAATTAAATCCTTGTCCTTCAAAGCACATATTTTTCCATTCTTTACAGAGTTGTTCACTTGAGCACCAATCACATATCATTTTAATTCTATATTTTTTTTCTTGTAATTCACTAATTTCCAATTTTATTTCATTTTCTTCATCTGAACCATTTGAAATACTTCCTTCTGAATTACTTGGTGTAAAAGTTTCTTTAGAAGCCTCTCTTACAGGTGGTAAAGGTTCTCTATTAGTTTTTAATTGTTTTAATTCTTCCTTTATTTTACGAGTTTCTTCTAGTTTTTTAACAAATTCATCATATATATGTTTTTTAATAAATATACCTTCATGTTCTCCTTTAAATTCTGGATTTTTAACCATTAAAGTCATTTTATTTTTTATTTCTCCTTTAGTATTAAATCCTACATAAGATTCATCACTATTACACTTATTAACAATTTCTTGTAAATCAATTGTGTTATTAAATTTAATTGCTGTATTATTTGGTATATCAGCTCCTTTTACAAGTATATATGTAATTTTTCTTTGTTCTTCAATACTTAATTCTTTTTTTGTTTTTTCTTCTTTAACTTCTTGTTTAACTTCTTCTTGAATATACCATTTTTCATATTTCTTCATTTTTTCTCTCTTTGTATCAGTAAAAAAACAATTAAAATGTATCATATAAGGTGATTGTGGTAAATGTTTTTCATAATATCCACCACTAGAGAATAAATTTCTATCTAATAATTTATAAGTAAACTTATTTTTACAATAATCAGAATTTATTAAAGGTTGATCATCTAAAAATTCACTAGTAATTTTAATATATAAATCTTTAAATAATTCAATTGTTCTATTATTAGATTCTATAAACATAAAACCACAACATATTTGATTATCGTCAGCTTGTGCTACCATATCAACATTATGTTTTCTTAATTCAAGATAACAATGTTCCATAAAATCTTTATTTTCAAAAACTATATCTCCATCGGTAAATAAAACATAATTATTATTTTGTAAAGCATCGCATATAATTCTAATTTTATTTGACATCATTAATACCCATTCTTTATCGCTTCCATTACATTTCAATAAATTTTCATTTCTATTTTCAATATTATCAATATAATATGCTTCTATTTTGTTTGATATTAATTTATTATATGAATTATTATCTACACAATAGCAAACTAGTTGAGTTTTATCAAAACCACATTTTTCAAGTGATTTTAAGCAATTATTTGTATAATCTAAGTAACCATTATTTGTTAATGTAATAAAAGCAATATTTTCTTCTTTAAAATAATTATTATTTTTATAATTTAAAAAATATTCTACAATCATTTTTTCAATATTTTCAAATTTTGAGTAGAGTGAATCATAATATATATTCAATTTTTCTTCTGTTATAAAATTTAATTCATTCCAATTTTTAATAATTAAAATAGGCAGGTCATAATATTTATATAGAAAATCAAGTGGTCCTGTCTTAACAATCGGAACGGTTTTCATTAACAATGCTTCCCATGTTCTGTGACAATCCATTCCATTTCCATATGGACTTATTGTAAATTTATATTTTTTATAATTATTTAAATATTCTTCAAAATCTTCTCTCTCATTTAAATCAAAACAACTATTACTACTTTCTTTACAAATATTTTCTACAATATTTAATAATTCTTTTCTATCTGGAACTAATCCAGAATTACATTTTTCTAAATTATCTAATAAATTATATTGAAAATTACAAGATATTTTATTTTCTTTAATTTCTTTTCCATTATTATTTTCCTTATTATTCTTATTTTCATTTTCTAAATATTCATTTAATAAATATAAAGTAGATGAGTTGAATCCAATAGGAATAGGATGTATTTTAGTGGAAACAAAATTATCACCCCAATTTTCAACATATATTTTCATGACATTATGACAATCAATAAATACATTTATATCAGATATAAATGTTGAAAGACATGACGAATGTGTGAATTCATCAATAATTATAATATTAATTTTATAATATAAATATTGTATTGTTGTTAATAATGTATTTTTACTACTTTCATCTTTTAATAATTTTGATAATATACCAAAATATATTTCTTTACTATTATCAATACTAATATTTCCATTTATTTCTGACATTACAAATTCATCAAATGATTTTTCATCTGTAAAAACAATTTTACATAATTCATGATATTTCTTTCTACTAATTAAATTATTATTTATTTTTTTATTTTGAATGAAATATTCATAATATTTTTTCTTTATATATATACCATCATCATTAGAAAAGTAAGGACTTTTTTCTAAGTTATCAATATTTATATTTTTTTTGAAATATCCAAGAGTATTGAAACCAACTACATTATCATCATTTAAACATTTTTGCATCATATTATAATCATTATCTTTTGACCTGTAAGAATCTTTATTTATTTGATCTAAACCTTTAAAAAATATAAATTGTTCTAATAAAATACTAGATATATCATAATTATGTTCTTTTTTTTCAATATTGGTTTGCTTTTTCTCTAGATTAGAAAAATCAAATTTTTCATTATTATTTTGTATATCTGTATCAACATTATTGTAATAATAATAATTTGATGTAACAATATGTGGTTTTAATTCTTTACAATCTACTTTACCATCTTTATATATTTTTTTTTGTATTAAATAATCAATACCATTTTGTATACCATTTAATTCAATATATTCTAATAATTTTTTTGCGCATTTTTTATTAATACTATAACTGAAAAATCCACCCAATGATAAATTATCATTATAATCTTGAACTTTAATTTCTTTCTTTAAGAGAGAATATTCTTCTTTTATTTCTTTGCTAACATTTATATACATATGATATCCAAAAAATAATATTTCTATATTTTTTAAATATTGTGTTAAACCATCATAAATAGTTTTAAAATTAGGATTAAATTCAATATCATCTTCCAATATTAAATAATAGTCATTATTATTATCATTAACTAATTTTTTCCATAATTCAATGTGAGATAGGGCACAACCAATAAAACCCTTTCTATAAGAAAAGTCATTATTTCTGAATAATTCTTTTATTTCATTTGTTGCTTCTAGTTCATAGCCATTTATTGCTTCAAAAAAATCATAATTATATATTCCAAGTTTATCTAGTTGTGTTTTGACATTTTGTCTTCTATCGGTTCTCTTTTTTAAGTTAATAATTTTTATATTATTTGTATCAAATTGTTCCTCATTATTCATTTGATAAGCATTTTGTTTATTATTTTCATATGTTAATTTTCCAATATGTTTATTTGTCATTCTATTAAAAAAAGCTGTTTTATATCCATGGTCCATCCATTTATGCGCATATTCCATTTCAAAAAATTGTTTAGGTGTTTCAAAATTACCAATATTCATTATAGCTTCAACATCAATAATTGAAGGTCTGAAACTGAAATAAGGCCAATAAGCAGTTCCATATTTATTACTATTAATTCGATAATCTTGTATAGCAAAATTTTCATCTATTTTAATATATGTGCCAAAATTGTAATCTTTTATTGTTTCACCATAACATCTATTGAACATAATTTGTTTAATATTCATATAATCCATTTGTTTGAAACCTTCTAATCCATTTTCAATATAATTTGCTGGTTTATAAAATAGAAAATCATCTTCTATATGTATCCAATATTTTGGTTTTAATTCAACTAATTTATCATAAATAATATTCATACTATTTTTATGACCTTTTTCTTGTTCCATTTTAAAATAAAAATCTACAAATGGGTATAACTCTAACATTTTTTCTTTATCTAATTTACTTGAATTATCATCTACACAAAACCAATAATCTATTTTTTTATAATCATTCCATGTATTAATTAATGAATTTATTGTTTGTTCAAATAAATCAAAGCGTTTACATGTTGTAAACGATAAAAATATTTTTATTTCTTGATTATTATTATCATCTATATCATTTAGATCATCATCGCTATCATTATTTAAATTTTCAATTAAATCAATAATTCTATTACTATAAGTAGTTAGATAATTTTTTACTTGAGAGAATAATAACTCCCATAAATTAAAATAACTTTCATCAATATTACATTCTTTTTTATATATTAAATCATCTAATTTGTAAAATAATTTAATTAAATTTTCCATAGTATCATTAAGAATATTATCTTTATAAAATATCATATTTTTAACAGATTCATCTATATTACAATTATTTTCAATTAATTTTTTACAACAATAGTATCCACTTTCATTATCATCATTATAAAAAGCACTAATTGAGTTATAATAATATACATTATTATTACATTCAATATTTATAAAAAGTTTTTTTGTATAATCAATATTATCAATATTATATTTTTTAGTAGAATTATAAATATTATTTACCATAAAATGATTATCTTTTTTATAATAATGTTCCATTAAAGAAGATTGACATTCTCTTCTCTCGTAATCATATTTAATACCTTGACTCCAATAATTAATAGCTTCTTCATAATTTTTTTCAATATAGTATAATTGACCTATCATATAACATGAATAATATTTCTCTTGAATCCAATTATTTAATGTTAATACTTTTTTATACCAATCAATTGCTTTACCATAAATTTTGGCATCTTTATAACTTTGAGCACAATAAAAAGCATATCTATTTTTCATAAATTCATTTGTTTCAATAGTGAATTCCTTTTCTAATATTGTAGCATCTTTTAAATATTTATCTTTATCTAAGCTTCTAGCGCCAGTTTTACCAGATTCAATATAATATGGACCGTCTATTACTTTAACATCATTACTAACATCATCTATCGGACAGAGAAATTCATGTAATACTCCATTATATTTCCATCTTTTACGATTATTTATAAGGATATTTCTATAATATGAAAATTGTAAAGAACCAAATCTAACATTATTTTGATCTGTTAATTCACTTGGAAGATTTATTTTTCCATGTATTTTGTCATCAGCATCAAAAATTAATAAATAATCTGTTTTATTATAGGCATGTTCTAATGCGCGAGTTCTATTGTATCCAAAATCTCTCCATTCATCATAATGTAATTCACCATTTATAGATTTTTTATCAAAAAAATTTAGTATTATTTCTTTAGTATTGTCAGTTGAACCAGTATCACTTATAACCCAATAATCTATTTTAATATTATCTATAATATTATTTAATGTTTTCTCAATAATATGTGATTCATTTTTTACAATCATATTTAAACATAATGTATATTCTGGCATATATTAATTATAATAGTAAATTTTTTTATTATATTTAAAAATTAAATAAATTAATAATTTAATATAAATTACAAATAATTAAAATTAATTTGATTATAATATATTATATTATATTATAATGGCTTGTACAAGAAAGTATTATGATAATGATGAAACTAAAAATAATTTACAGAGAGATACCGGAATTGGAAGATATATGTTGAATTGCCCAGGTAATGGTCCATCGCCAGATTATTTTAATGATCCACATATTAGATTACAAAAACAAGCAGCTAATAATGCTTCTAATATAATAGATGTTAATAATTATTTGCGTGGATTAAATAAAAATTTATCTAGAGATTCTAAACAAGAAGATTGCTTTGATAAAGCAACATTTATACCCAATAATAATTACAGAATAATAAATAATATTACAGATGAATCTAGAACTAGTAATCCAGCTTGGGAATTAAGAGGTTTAGAACAAAATAACATGGCTTATTTACATTTTGATCCTCAACAAAAAACAGAGTTGCCTTTTACTAATAATTTAAATACAAGAATGTTAGAAAAAGATTATTATACACAATAATTTTAATATTATAATAGATTTTTAATATTAAAATATAAAAAATATAATACCTATTTATATATAATGGCAGAAATAGCGCTTCCAGTATTAGGATTAGGTGCATTA
>Ga0181400_1000415_pt1 | contig 18385 bp, 4 predicted proteins | sample 23SPOviralmetaG_FD_130129 | JGI IMG/M metagenome (GOLD analysis project Ga0181400, IMG submission 130129) | Marine viral communities from the oligotrophic San Pedro Time Series (SPOT) site, San Pedro Channel, CA, USA - 23 SPOT_SRF_2011-06-22 | ecosystem: Environmental > Aquatic > Marine > Strait...
ATTGCCTTAATACCGTCTACGAATGAAAATGTTCCAGCACCGTTTGTTCCAAGAACTTGATCGGCACTACCTTCGGAGATTCCTATATCTGTAAGAGTGGTAGTTCCTGTTGGCAATGCATCTGTAATACCATATCCTGAAAGTGTCGTTGGTGTGTTATTGGCATTTGCCCAATCCACATAGTAGGCACCGTGTTCTCCATCTAGTGTATCTGCATTTGTATCACCAGTATCAACACCTGGGCCCCAGCTAGAACCACTCCACTTTAAAACCTCACCAACCTGTGGTGCTGTATTTGCTACATTTGATATATCACTTAATGCTACAGGTATAAAAGGTGTGTCCGTTAGATCATTATATGATCCGCTAAATGGAACCAAGATTCCAGTCGTGTCAGTCAAGTCCGTAAGATCTACTGGAATGAATGGAGTGTTAGCAAGGCTTGAATAATCACCATCAAATGCGTCTGTAATTCCATAGCCTGATATTGTAGTTGGAAGACCTATGAGACTAGTAAACTGTCCATCAAATAAATTTGGTGAATTATAAAGATTATTGTAATCACCATTAAATGCATTTTCAATTAGCTGATATAATGTTAAATCGGGCTTATCAGTAAGATTATCATAATCGCCATCAAATGCGTCTGTGATTCCATAACCAGCTATTGTCGAAGGTTTATTTAAAACATCAATAAAATCTGTCTGTGCGCCGGAAAGAGAAGATAATAATTTAACTACTGATTCTACACCATCAACATCTTTTTTCATATAAAGTTCACCGTCTCTTGTATTAAGAGCGATTTCACCTAATTCAAGTTGAGCGGTAGTTGGTGCTTTTCCAGCCTGAGCACTTCTTTTATGTTGGATTGTTATATCAACCATATCTTTATCCTTATATTAATACTGTCCGCCGTCCAAATTATCTCCATCGGTAATGCCGTCAGCATCTCCGCCAATAATTGAACCAGATGATAAGTCGTTTGGATTTGTTATTGTTTCAGTCACAAACGCAAGTCCTTCAACGACTTTGACCATTTCACCAGAAGTCTTTTTCATTAATACATCATACTGATATTTGCCTGGTTTCATAGACCCAGTTACTTCATCGGATAAAATTAAGGTAATTGTAGCGTTTACAGTATCTTTTTCGATTGTAAAATCTGCGACCTTTGTGGACGAATACATTTTTCTTATTGTTGAATAAAATGTATAAGAGGCAATCGGCAGGTTATCTCCGTCTTCGTCATCCAATTCAATAACGATACGGAAATCCGAACTCTGATCTATATAAACATTTGCTCTCGATGCCATTTTTAAATCTCTTTTTTTCTTATATTTATAAACAAAAGGGCATCAAAAAGATGCCCTTCCATGTACTACATTATAGGATGAACATTTGAATTATTCTGATTTCAAATCCTCAACTTCCCCTTTGAGTTCCTTAATAGCTTCAATCAGAAGTCCTACCATGTTACCATAAGAAACTGCCTTCATTCCGTCTTCTTTTTCGGTAACAACCTCGGGTAATACTGCTTCAACTTCCTGAGCAATTACACCGACATGAGTTCTTCCGTCATCACTATTAACTTTGGTATATGTAACACCTCGTAATGAGTCAACCTTGCTTAGTGCACTGTCAATGGTTTGAATATTTTCCTTGACTCTAGCATCAGATTCAGAAATAATATCACCTGTTGCGGTAAAGTCACCAGTACCCATATCGAATAAGAATGTAGGATTTGCATCAGCTTGAGGTTGGATCTTAATATCAATGGCATCAGTTGCGGTGTCAATTTGAAGATGACTACCATCAAAGAATACGTCGACATCTGAACCAGTACCTAGTTCCAAATTAACATTATCATTAAGTTGAATTGCCGTTGCCGGGTCACCTCCACCACCGCCGCCAGCAGGACCAACAGTCATATTTGTAAATGCCCAATTATCAAAGCCGTTACCTGAACTGCTATCCTGTTGCATTTTAATCTCAACACCAGCAGGTGAGTCAAAGATTACAGCAGTACCTGCAGCAGTTTGTAATGTTGCTACCTCAATTTCTTTTTTATTCCATACGTTTGAAGTATCGGTCCATGGTGCAACAACACCAAGATCAACCCAGGTAGTGTCACCTGTGTTTCTTGCATAGAGTTTAAGATCTTCACCTGCTTCTGGTGAGTCACCCCATCCGCTGCCACCTTTATTGGCCCAGAATGAGAGATTATCAGCACCAACAAAGTTAACTGGCACTGTATATTCAAGGGATCTTGCAGTGGCACTTGAACTGTCCATTGTTACGATATATGTTCCAGACGGTACAGTATCAGTAGTTGACATACCGCTGACCGCACCTACGGTCGTAAATGTATGATTGCCATTGAAGTTTGTCCAATAACTTTCATCTTCAACCGAGACCTGGAATCCACCTGCAGGGCCAGAATCTATACCTGTTACAGCACCATTGATTGTTAGATCATTAACTACAAGATTACCTTCACCATTTAAAGATGCAGTAACAGTGTTTGTTGTATTTCTAAAGTTCCATGTGAAGTTTGAATTGTTAAAATGAGCTTCCATATTGGAACCATCAAAATACATTTCAAAGTCATCACCGGTACCGAAGAACAACTTAGCATTATCAACAAAATTTAGAGTCGCCGCGGCAGGAATGTCAATAGCACCGTCAACTGTAATCTTATCATACGCATGTATATTTTCAACATTCAGTTCATCAACACTTGATTGATAATAGAAGTTTGTATCACTGCCTGGGTTTGGCCCAATGGTTGCATACAAGTCTCTTGGATTTGCCGCTGTTCCATCAAAGAATGGAATAAACATGTTGGTTGATTGAACCGACACTGATTGGTCGTGAATATTGGAAACAAAGATTGCGTTAGCAGATCCATCGGCACCTTGTACACCTTGGAAGCCGTCATAGCCCTGAAGGCCGCTTTCACCTTGTAGACCTTGGATACCTTCGCCGTCTTCACCAACAGTACCTTGTATACCTTGGGCCCCTTGGATACCAGTGGTACCTTGCACACCTTGTATGCCGATAAGACCTTGGATACCTTGGAAACCAGTAAGACCTTGAGCACCATCATCAGAAACAAGAGCATTTTCACCTGCCTCACCTTGCATACCCTGCATACCCTGGAAGCCATCAATACCTCCACCGGTATAACCTTGGATACCCTGAATGCCGTCATTACCTTGAACACCTTGGACACCAGCGCCAACGGTACCTTCTTCACCTTGAACACCTTGCCAACCTTGCATCCCTTGGATACCTTGGGATCCACCACCGTCATTACCGGTAAGACCTTGGACACCCATCCGACCCTGGACACCTTGTGGACCTTGAGCACCTTGAATAGCCTGTTCGCCTTCAATACCTTGGACACCTCGATAACCTTGAACACCTTGGATACCTTGAGGTCCTTCCTCACCGGCACCGTTTCCGCCTTGGAAACCAGTAGTACCTTGAATACCTTGGAAACCTTGAACACCAGGATCACCAAATCCAGGAACACCTTGGGTACCTTGGAAACCTTGAAGACCTTGAGTACCTTCGCCTTCAGGTCCTTCCTCACCTATGACACCTTGGAAACCTTGCATCCCTTGTGTACCTTGGAAACCATCCGAACCGGTACCAAATCCACCTTGAACACCCTGTATACCTTGATTACCATCATTACCTTGGAAGCCGTCATTACCTTGAGCACCATCGGATCCTTGGAAACCTTGAACACCTTGGGTACCTTGAGCACCTAAACCAGCGCCACCGTCTCCACCTTGAACACCTTGGGTACCAAATTCACCCTGAACACCTTGGATACCTTGAGGTCCTTGAATACCAGGTTGACCTTCGCCACCTTGTAAACCTTGGAGACCTGTAACACCGTCACCAGCCTCACCTTGAAGACCTTGGGTTCCTTGTACACCTTGGATACCTTGAAGGCCTTCGCCGACCTCACCTTGGACACCTTGAATACCTTGTACACCCTGGACACCTTGAACTCCTGGATCACCAACAAAACCTTGGACACCTTGACCACCGCCACCGCCTTGGACACCTTGAGGTCCCTGGATACCTTGGGTACCTTCACCAGGAGGTCCTTGTAGACCTTGAACTGATTGTGTACCTTGTGGTCCTTGAATACCTCGGTCACCAATGTCACCAGTTCTAGCAAATGTAATTCTTACATCTGTTCCATCTGGGAGTGATGTGATTGAACCACTTAGATATACAATATCAATTACGTGATATGAACCGACCTCAGTTGAACTTGAAATTGTACCAAGTGCAAAGTTTTGTGGATTTGCACCTTCAGTTAATTTCCAGTGACCTTTAATAGTAGAACTAGAATCATCAATGGTTCTGAGATAAGATTCAATGGATGTAAAGTTATCATCTCTTTCGTTCATGATCATCAATGAAGCTGAGGACCATGTAGAGTTATTAAATCTTAATTTACCAACACCTGGATCACCGACTGCGGTACTTGAAGAGAATGTATAGTCAAATGATACACCACCAAAGCTACCTGAAGGTCCTTGAGGACCGAAGTCACCTTGAACACCCTGAACACCTTGGACACCTTGAGGGCCAAGATCAGAAATATCCATTTGGCCAACCATTGTGCCGTGGAACTGACATTGATAATATAATGTGTCAGGTGCGTCACCAGGAACCTTAAAGAATACCTGACCTACCTGCGCACCGTTATTTGTAACACCATTATTGTACTGGTCACCTGTACCTGTACCTGGATCTGTTTTAATGTAGAATGGATGACCTGAAGCATTTACATTGAAAACATATGTAAAGCCTCTTAAAAGCCGTAATGTTGGGTTGTTGGTTACACCATCAATTTCCCATGCAGAACTTCCATCATTGACAACCTGATATGTTCTGTTGCCTTCAAGACCTTGGAAGCCCTGGAAACCTTGTGTTCCTTGAGTACCCTGGAAACCTTGTGGACCGAAGTCACCTTGGACACCTTGGTTACCCTGCACACCAGTATTACCTTGAACACCCTGTGCTGATTGGACACCTTGGACACCCTGTAAACCTTGGAAACCAAGATCACCTTGAGCACCCTGCATACCTTGTACAGATTGAGGTCCTTGAGCACCTTGGAAACCCTGAGCACCTTGTAAACCTTGTGTTGCCTGGACACCTTGAACACCCTGTGTTCCTCGGTCACCAGTTCTTGTAAATGTAACTACTACTTCAGGATTGGTTGTAAAGTATGCCGATGTTGCGTTACCAGCAATAAATGTACACCCAACAGTAAAATATGTTGGTACTTCTGACAAGCTATCAATTTGGTAAATCACAAAGATTGAAGGATCTACTACCGAAATAACTTTAAAGTAACCTTTGACACCACTTGTGGAATCATCAATGGTTCTTAAAAATGCATCCAAATCATTTCCGGTTGCATCCTCATCTGATATCCGCATATTTGCCGCTGTGGCAAGTACTGCATTATCAAATTTAAGATTACCAGCTAATGGATCCGAAACCGCAGTATCAGGTAGGAAGTTATATTCAAAGGTCATTCCACCGTATGCGCCAGTATAGCCTCTGAAGCCTTGGACACCTTGGAACCCTTGTAAACCTTGAACACCAGTATCACCCTGGATACCTTGAACACCTTGGATGCCTCGGTTACCTTGGAAACCCTGAGTACCCTGAGAACCTTGGAAGCCTTGAACACCTTGGTTACCAGTGAAACCTTGGACACCAGTATCACCTTGAACACCTTGTGGACCTAATGTACCAGCAGGGATAAAGTTAATAATAGTGCTAGTGCCATATACGTTAGCGGCACCAGTATTCCAATTTGTTCCTGGAGTTGCATCCGTACCACCTAGAAGAGAACTTGCAACCCATTGAACATCAAAATGACCCCAGTCCTTACCAGTTCCGGTTGGACTCCATGTCCAGTCAAGAATGTTATAGATTACAAATTCGTAATCATCAGTAGATTGATCTTTTAATGTTCTTACAAAAATTTGACCTTTTGCAGGATTACCAGCAATTGAATCAAGATAATCAAATAGACCATCGACTCTTCTACCAGTTTCTGTAAGATCATCAATGTAGAGTTTATCAGCTGTTGTAACATTAGTATTGTTAAGTAACCAACCATTTAATCCTGGGAAACCTTCACTAGTTGAAGAATTCCAAGCCCAAGTAAATGTTAAGCCACCATTATAGCCTGTGTGGCCCTGAATACCTTGGAAACCATCAAAGCCTTGGATACCAGTATCACCTTGGACACCTTGAACACCTTGTGGGCCTTGAATCCCATCGAAACCTTGAATACCAGTATCACCTTGGACACCTTGAATGCCTTGGTCACCAGTTCTGATAAACGAAATTCGTACGTCAGTACCATCGGAAAGTGATGCAGCTGAGCCGATATTAGTTGTAACATTAACTACGTGATAGCCGGTTGAGGAAGTACCTGTAAGGGAACCACTTACTATTTCGTATACAAAATAATTATATACGTTTGTTGCATCAGCAATCTTTAAATAGCCTTTACTATTTGGATTGGATGACTCGTAAAATTCTTGTAGCAGTCCGTGTACGTTAACACCATCTGCATCTTCAACATCAATATAGAGTTGTGTTGAATCGCCAAATACACCGTCGCTACCTTTAATGATTCCAGCGCCTGGGTCTGTATTTGTAATATCTGTTTGATTGTATGTATATCTTAAGCTTACGCCGCCGTATTGACCTACGACACCTTGAATACCTTGGAAACCATCATAGCCTTGGATACCGGTTTCACCTTGGACACCTTGTACTCCCTGGACCCCTTGCACACCTTGATAACCTAATGCACCTTGAATACCCTGTGTTGATTGAACACCTTGGATACCTTGAACACCTTGATTACCTCTGACACCTTGGTTGCCTTGTACACCCTGTAAACCTTGCACACCTTGGTTACCACGATAGCCTCGTGAGCCTTGGATACCTTCTTCACCAATTGTACCTTGGTTACCCTGGACACCTTGAACACCTTGGAAGCCTTGAACACCTCTAAAGTTACCAATGTTAACCCAAGTAGATCCGTCATAGATCCAAAGTTCATCATCTGCCTGATCAATGACACCTTCACCAAGATTAGCAGATGGAAAGGCAGTATTTAAGGTAGCTTGTGGATCACCACCGGCATCAACATCAGGAACAGACCCTATAATAGTAAAACCAGGACCGTATTCGCCCTGGACACCTTGAACACCGTCATTACCTTGGATACCTGTGGTACCTTGCGGACCTGCGCCGAGGTCTACCCATGCAGTTCCGTTGGAGTATTTTAAATCTCCGTTTTCTGCATAAACGATAGCACCTTCAAAGGGTACCGGATCTAAATTGATAGGAAACGCCTGGGGTATTCCGTGCCCAAGCGTTTGTGATCTTCCTCGTAGTGACTTAAATCTGCTTGCCATCAGACATCATCCTCTTCCGATTGGCCAAGGGTGAATGATAGAGTACAATCTACATGTAAGTCTTTATCTGCTTTTACCTCCAACGTATCTCCGGATTTAAAGAATTGACCGTTGATAGGAATAGGAATTGTGTCATATGAAGGAACTGGTAAATTTCTTAAAATATACCATGAATCGTTTTCGGCATATCTGTATGCCTTAAGATCAACATATGCAGTATTTGCAGTTGTGTTACACAAGATGAGCGGTGAAATAACTTCACCAACCCCAGGTTCAACCGTTGTAGATCCACCAAATACAAGTTCTGGAACCTCGTAGTTAGGAACATCGATAAGTATTTGCCAGTTTGTTGACAACGTTTTATTCACATATACCGGTTTGGCGTCCGGTGCCTGTGTTGTTGTAATAGTTACTATAGAATTATTTGCCATTATACGATCGCCCTACTGTTGGATGCTCTTCTTGCGAGTTTTCTTACTGATGATGTAAACGGTCTACCTTCAATCCGTCCTGTTCTACCATTAATCCTCAATCCTCTAGCGAAGTATTGGTTGTTCAATTCGTCAGCACCTGACCAACGAACCCTACCACCATCTTCAGAGAGAACAGAAGCCAAGGCCGAAATCGGAAGACCAATGTTTCTAAAGTTTAGAGGCAATGCCGTTCTATTTACACCAGCGGATGCACCGTTAAACTGGTGGGCAATAGATTCAACCAACGAACCGAATTGCAATGTGTTAGGTCTTAAAACATTTCCAAGTATAATATCATTAAACAGACCGTTAATCATTGTATTTTCGTCCGTGCCTCCATTCAAATTAGTTGTAATATAATCTCTCATTTTTTCCCATGATTTATAAAATGCATATAAGAGTTGATCATTGTTAGCACCATCATTGACCCAGATTGTTCCGTTCCAGAAGTATACTGTTCCTGAATATCTGTTTCCATTATTATCTGTTGGTACTATGTAAGCATCATTCCTCTTAGTTTCACTAGTATCAACATTATTTATATCAGTAGTGGTACCCTTAAAGTTTAATCCTCTCGTTGTTGGATTAAATACAGGGAATACATGCGTACCGTCATAATTAAAGAATGAGGCAACAAATGTTCTTGTAGCTTTAGATGAACCTTTGCCTTCAGTTCCACCATAACCTGGTGCACTAGTAACTGCCGTATTGATGAATCTGAAATCATTAGCAATGGTATACAACAAGTTCAGAGAATCACGTCTTGTTAGATTTATATCTATGAAATTGTATTCTGAATTTACAAATCTCACAACCTCTGACTGCAATACTCTTCTCTTCGCAACCAAAACATCTCTTGAGAACTTATGGACCCCATCGGTCGCATAATCAAAATCAGGTAGATCAAGTGCCGGTAATCTCTTAGTATCATTATTTAGGAGTGTTTCATATAAGATATTAGCAAGATATTGAACCTTAGTTCCTTCGACTGCACTTGCAACTTCTTCAACCGCAACCGCTTCTGGATCTTTACCTAAAACAATGTCCTCACAAATTACACCAAGCTGACGATATGCTTTTGCAGTTGGAATTCTTTGATTCTCAGGAAGTCTTAAAATGTTATTCCAGTAGTAGAAATCTGCATTCCATCTTGTAGCCGCATTACCACCGTAGTTGAGGTCGAAGCTGAATGCAGGGATGATGTACTGTTGAACATCTCTGCGACACTTAGCTTTATTATAATCAAGAACCGTAAACTCTTCTCTGAGCCATTCTTGAACATCATCAGCCAGCATATCTTTATTATCATCAATAGTGTCTGCTGCCCATATTTTACTTGCCTCAACCCATGAAAGATCAGGTTCAACAAGTTCAGGAATTACCGCAGTACTGTCTGCTCTAATTACATCCTCAACTATTCCGATAAGATTTTTAACCTCGAGTGCAACAGGACCATCAGCTGGGTCATAATCAAAGTTTTGACCAGCACCAGTATTAGCCTCGAGAACAATATCAGACATAAGTTTACCCATTTCAAGATAAACATCTGCTGTTTGTATTCTTGTATCAACAGGTAAAACACTAATTCCGTTTTCAAAGTAAATTTGAGCAGATATTCTTGAAGCATGGTTTGTCTGATAGTTAATATCGTGTGAAACCGCATCAACAAGATAACCCATATCCCTGCGACATTTGTCTCTTGGGAAACTCAAGCCATTGTATTCAGTTGAGATATATGAGATCATATTCTCTACAAGACTGATTGTGTTGTCCTCAATAAGATCTTTTGAAGCAACAAAGTGATCATCAACCCAAGTAATAATAGGATCAATTCTTTGTGGGATATTAGATGGATCTTCATCATCAGCGATTGAAGAAATAATCCAAGCCAAATCTCTAGCTTCAGTTGCAATTTCAGGTTTTGCAGGGTTTGCACCAGGCAGACCAATAAGATCAGGAACCAATGTATTTTTACCAGATGGGGTAACTGTTTCACGTTTAATCAGTTTTTCAATTACCTCACCGAGATGAGCAAATGCTCTTCTTGTAGGTTCTCTTTGATCTCTATCCAAAACATTAACTGCATTTTTAAAGTAAATTTCAGCACAGCCATGAATTGCCGCATTACCACCATATTGAATATCGTGTGAGATGGCGTCAACAATGTAACCTGTATCTCTGCGACATTTATCTTCATCATACTCGAGGAAGTTATATTTTTCATTTAGGAATGGAACAATGTCAGCCTGGATTTTAGGCTTCAGATCATCATTAATTGTATTATATGCGATCTGGTATTCCAAATCATAGCCTGAGGAATTTACGGCCGCACCATCAATAGGCAGCACCGCTGGCAGATCTCTCAAGCTATCCTCTGTAATCACATCCGAAACAACTTCAAACAGAGCCTGTACAGTATCACCAACAGCCGCAGTGGTTGCACCGAATGAAACCGTATCTTGGGTTTCACCGTTACCTGGGCTTTTGGTTACCGGTGTTTTAAGTACCAATTGTTCTGCCACTTCAGCAAGCCGTACAAAGGCAGCCGCAGTTGGGGCTTTTTGATCATCTGGAAGAACACTTACTGCATTTTCGAAATACAGAGTAGCAACATCACGGATACCTGTATTGGTATTGTGTCTGATATCATATGTTACAGCATCCACCATATAACCTACATCACGGTAACATTTATTTTGGTCATATGTCAATGATGCAAAGTTAACTCCAAGCCAGGCAAGTACCTCAGCCTGCATGAATGTTTTGTTTGCAATTAAACCTTGTGCAGCATTGAGGTTCGATGTACTTGCGTTTGCAGATCCAAAGATATAGGCAGGAGCAGCATCAACACCATCAGTAAGGACATCAAATAGAGCAGTGAAAGAAGCTTTTGATCTATCTAGTGAGTTACCAGTAAGTTCATTTTCAATCTTTCTTTGGATAAACTTGAAGCCTTCGATTGTTTCTGATAATTGATCTTGAACAACCTTATCAGCACCTACAGTACCAATACGATATGCCCGACCTGCGTAAACCGAATTGTAATTACCACCAGAAAGAATATCTCTAGCAATAGCATCTACAATGTAACCAGCATCTCTAGCACATTTGCCCTCTTCGAAGGTAAAGAATACATCGTTAATATATGAAACAATTTCCTCTTGTAGGAAAGGTTTGTTTCTTTGGATGATGTTTCTAGCAAATGTTCTCTTCGGCTCATATGTTGGAGCACCAGAGATTGCAGGAAGATCAGAAGGTTCCTTGTATTCATCAATCGCATTAGCAATAATGAGTACCAAGTCCTTGGCTGCCTGAGCACTTGTTGCATCAGCGGCAATTCCATCTACATTTTGGTATGGACCTTCACTGATTGAATTAGCAACAGCAGAGATAAATGTATGTGCATTTTGACCTGTGCCGCCAGTTCCTACATTCATTGTAATGGAGGTTCCTGTTACAGCAGTAATTGTAACCGGTTTTCTCCAGAAAGGATGATGAGCTTGAGGTGAAGTATGGTTCTGTTGGCCACTTCCCATATCACAGCTGAATGTAATACCTTCATCCTTAAGATAAACTGTTTCACCAACTCTAAGTGAGTGTGATCCAATGGTTGCAGTAAAGACACCAGTTGCAGGATCATAAGTAGCACCCGTTGGAGTGTATTGAGTATATGATGGAGTGACAGTATTTTCTTGAGCAATATCAGAAATAACATCCGCCATGTGGAGGTAAGCTTGTTTTGTAGGCTCACGTTGATCCTTAGGCAGAGTATTGATAGACTTAATATAATCAATATAATTTGTTTCGTTGCTGTTTGTATCCAATGTTGAAGCAGGTCTTGTCTGCTTTTCTGGATAAGCTTCACTCAGTTCAAGTGCAGCCTCAAAGTATTCTTTAACCGCAGTAATTGTAGCTTCATTACCACCGTATTCCATATCTTGAGCAATGGCATCAACAATATAACCCACATCACGTGAGCATTTTGCTTGATTATATGATAGGCCGTTATATGTTTCTGAAATAAAGGTAAGAATTTCAAACCCATATTTTTCTCTAACACCGTTAATATATTCGTATGCTTCCTGTTCAGCAACAGCAGCGGTAACAGTTGGTTCCTCATATGCAGGAAGATCTGCAAATTCATCACCACGGATCATGTCAGATACAATCGCAAATAGATCTTGTGTCCGTTGAGAAATACTCAGAGCAGAATCCTTAATTGCATCAGCAGTTGCGGAGATAAATGTATGAGCACCAGTGTAACCATTTGCATCACCAACATCAAGTGTGATAGATGTTGAGGTAACAGATCTAATTGGAACTGCCTGGTCATAAATTGGATCGGTTGCTCTTGGATGCGAAATCTGTTGAGCAGGTGAACCACATTCCCAAGTAATACTTTCCAGACCAAATGTAACTCTATCACCAGCCACAAAGTTGTGAGCACCAATGGTGACTTCCATAATCCCAGTAACTGGATCATATGTTCCGCCAGTTGGAGTAAATCCTCCTGGAACCGACACATCAGCATTCTCTGGGTTAGTGTTTGTTTTTACAACTGGTTGACCTCTGACAATTCTTCCAGCAAGTGCAGCAATTCTTTCAAACACTTCAGCTGTAATTACCTTTTGATCCTCTGGTAATACACTTACTGCATTATCAAAGTAAAGTCTTGCATTGTTTACGGCCGCAGTATTTGAACCGTGTTGAATGTCGAATGAGATTGAGTCAACAAGATATCCTACATCTCTTTCACATTTGGCAACATCATATGTAAAGGCCGGGTAATTAGCCGCAAGCCATGCTGTCGCCTCTGCTTGGAGGAATGCCTTATTAGTTTGCAGTGCAATTCTAGCATTTGTATGACCAGTACTTACGGTAGGTGTTCCGAATGTAATTGCATCGGCATTACCTTGTCCAGCATTCATAATGTCAATGATTTCATCAAACGCAGTATTTGATCTTGTGAGTGCAGTACCAGTAAGGTTGGCACCAATTTCACCTTTTAACCAAGTAATAGCACCAACTGTTTCTGTAAGTTGGTCGGTTATTACAAGATCACCACTTGATGTTCCAGCACGGTAAGCCAACCCAGCAAACACTGAGCTGAAATTGGATCCTGTCAGTACATCTCTTTTGACTGCATCAAGGATAAGTGCTGTATCACGTGAGCATTTTACACCGTCATATGTGAAATAATTATTGTTCAAATATCCAACAACTTCATCCTTAATGAGTTGTTTGTTTGCCAACAATTGTCTTCCTGTGAGTACACCACCTTTTGTCGCCTGGGTGTGAATAACACTACCAGCAGAAGCACTTTCAAATGTATGAGCACCTGAGTAACCAGCGGCACCAGAGTTAAATGTAATTCCGGTAGCGGTAGTCGAAGTAATTTCAATAGGCACACCATAGTTTGGCTCACCTACACGTGGATTTGAAATGTATTCTGTTGGTGATCCGCAAGACCAAGTAAGGCCATAAGGTGCGATCTCAACAAAATCACCGGTTTCAATAGCATGTGTTCCGATTTCAAGTGTTGTAACACCAGTGACTGGATCATATGTACCATTGGTTGGTGTATGAGTTTCAATTACCTTAGCAGGATCACTCCAGTAAATTGCATCAACATTAACAGCACCTGTATCAGCACTTACAAATGTATGAGTACCAGTGTAACCGCCAGCATTGCCAACATATACCTTAATTGTTGAGCCATCAATATCATGAATTCTTATTGGAGTCTGATATGGGCCCTCAGTAGGTCTTGGGTGCGTAATTGTTACTGGGTTTGAATTGGCATCAAGGCATGAGAATGTAATGCTGCCAGGTTTAAATTGGACCCAGTCACCTCGTTTAAGGTTGTGTCGGCCAATTGTGATAACCATTTCGCCGTTTACAGGATCATATGCAGCCGTTCTAGGAGTATAGGAACCTGTATATGTTGCTAATTTAAATGAATCAGCATCGGCACTCACCAGAGTGTGCGCACCAGTGTATCCACCTGCGTCACCAACGTTCATTGTAATAGTTGTGTTGGTAACCTCAACAATTGTTTGTGGTGTTCTATACGCTGGGTCTGACGGTCTTGGATGTGTAATTTGTACCGCAGGTGAACCACATTCCCATGTCATGCTTTCATCAGCAATCAATATTTGTTGACCAACCTGAAGATCATGTGTACCAATAGTAACTTCCATGATTCCAGTTGTTGGATCGTATGTGGCACCTAGTGGTGTATATAGTCTGCCGGCATTTTCCATAATGCTGACAACTTCATTAAATGCATTATTTACTCTTTCAATAGATTCTGCATCAGTTAAAACCGTATTTGCAACTTGATCTTTAAGATGTCTAATTGCTCCGGCAGTCTGTGTTAATTGACTTCCGACAACTTCACTAGCAGTTGCTGTATAATAAGCAACACCAGATTGAATTGAATTGAAGTTTGTGCCGAGGAGCATATCACGCTCTACAGCAGGTAAGATATATTCAATTGTATCACGGCGACACTTATCACTATCGTATAGGAAATAGTTATCGTCAATCCAGTCTAACATATAATTCTGTATATAGGATCTGTTAGCCTGAAGTTGTTTTCTGGCATTTCTATTTACAGCAGGGATTGAAGCATCATTGCTATAAGTAATTGCCGAACCTACAACCGAAATACATTTTTTGGTTGATCTTTCAAACTTATGTCTAAAGTTAGTAGAGGTACCCACGAACACTGTAAACCCAGTTACAGTCACTGCTGTAATAGGTAATGGTCGTTGATAAGCAACTTTATCAGTAGGTCTTGGATGTGCAAGTTCTGTTACAAAACCGTCATCCTCACATGTAAAGATCATGCTACCTGGATCAATAACTATTCTTGTTCCTACAGTCAAGTCATGGAAACCAATTGTTACTGTCATGGAACCAGTGACTGGATTATAAGTTGCATCTACTGGAGTATATTTACGTCCAGCATTATTTAAAATGTCAACAATCTCATTGATTGAATCCGAGGCACCAACTTCACCAGCAGATGAATTGGCCGATAGGAGATCCGCAGTTTGAGTTCTTAATCTTTGATAAGCAGAAACCGTTTCATTTCTTTGTTCACCAATGACTTTTCTGGCAGTATTCATATAGTATGCATTGCCAGCGGTTACCGCATTATAGTTTGTATCCAACAGCATATCATATTTTGCTGCAGGTAGGATATAATCCTTAATATCTCTGCGACACTTGTTGCTATCGTAAGCATAGAACTGATCGTTATCTTCAATCCAATCAATGAACTTTTCAGTAATATGATCTGTATTGTCCATCAGAAGTTTACGTGCTGCGGTTCTAGCAACAACACCAGTATCTTCAAATGTCAGTGGTGCTGCATAGTCTTCACCGTTTTCAAGAATATCCAGTGTTGCATTGAACGAAGTATTTGCTCTTTCCAGAACTGATACATCTGAATTTCTAAACAGATAGTCAACTTCATCTTTTAGATGTCTGATTGAACCTGCAGTCTCATTTAACTGTTCGCCATATACACGTTGTGAAATTGGGCTACGATATGTAAGACCGTTTAAGCGACCCCAGTAGTTGGTGTTTAATGCAACATCATAACCTACACTATCAATGATAATGCCTGTGTCACGCTTACATTTATCTGAATCATATTCCTGTAGACCTAAGCCACCGTTCGCAGTATTTGCAGTGAGATAGTCAACCATATCTTCAATGATATCTGTTGCTCTATTTTCAATCGAATCCGCAAAGTCAGTGTTACCAATCAGATTTGCAGTTGTATCTTGTGGAGCAAAGATTGTAGTACTACCTTTTGCTCTCATTGAAATGTCACCGAACTGAGTACCTGAGTTGTTCAGTGTCATTTGACCACCGTTCAGAGCATAGAATGCTACACGAACAAAGATTGACAATGAACCAATACCGTTTACACCAGCACCGTCTCTAGCCACATAACCGATACCGTTTTGGGTACGAGGTGTAGCACCAAATGCAAGGAAGTAAGTATAAAGTGAGTCAGTATCTAGCTGTCGTCTATCCGCAAGAATTACACCGCCACCGCGGCCAACCAATGGGTTAGGGAAATCATCAATACCTAGTGCGTTGACTTGACCAGTACCACCTGATTGTGAGTAGACATAATCACCAACTTCTACAGTACCTTTTAAGTTCCGAACAAAGATTTTATTGATGGTTGCAAGATCACCAGGAAGTCCCTTTGCAATATCTGCCGCATCATCCCATGAAAGGTAACCATAAGCACCATTTGAGAATGTGACCTCATCGCCTTCATTAAACTCACCAGCATGACCAACCTCTAAGATAACCTCTTGGCCTAGATCGGCAACAGTACCTTTTGAGTTAAATGGCTGCAATGGTGGCTCAACATCTAGTCGATTAAAGTTTGAAAGCTGAGATGAGTCACGTACATATGGTGAACGTAGAATTTTTGCACCAGGACGATATGCATATGCAAAGCCGCCTTCTGGGAAATCAAAGTTATCTACTCTCCAGTTAAAGAATGAGAAACCTTGAGCATAACCACCTGAACCTAATAGGAAACAGTTTTCGGTTTCATATCCAGGCAGCGCCTGAACTACCGTAGCATACTGACCAGAGGTAGATGTGATAGAACAATCATCTGGTAATTTAATATTACCTTTTGTATAGTGAGTTCCTGGTCCAACAGAGATATGAACTGGATCATTTAAACCGTTTCTGTTATAAGAACCACCTGCTTTTTCAAGTGCTAATTCCGCAGCTCTTTCCAATGTACCAACTGGTTGTAGAATGGTACCTGGTGCGTCATCGTCACCATCAATGGCAACATGAACCTTGAGTGCTTTTTCTGTTTTTCTAGCAATCTCATCAAAGAATTGTCTGTATGAAATCTTTTCGGTTTCATCAGTTTTGACATTTTTAATGGCGAAGTAATTGTCTTCGTCCATATTTGGTTCCCACTGTTTGGTGAGTTCCATGTCAAAGTCTTTGATTTCACTATCAAGAAGTTTTGAATTTCTAATTACGACATTATCAAGATCAAGGTCCTCAATTACAGAATTGGCAATAGTTGAATCCTCAATCCGACCTTGGAAAGTTGATTCAGTAATACCTGTATTCGATGCAGAGGAGCTTGTAATGATAGCATCGTTAATTGTAACATTTTCTAATCCACCTTGGAATTCTGTATTTGCAATTACAGAGTTCTGAATTAGGCTGTTATCAATTGTTGAATTTGTAAGTGTAACATTATTACCAGTACCATCATTAAATTCAGAATCTGTAATGATAATATTATTGGCGTTTGAGTTTGTAATTTCACCAGCAGTGAATATTGACTCACCAATGTTTGCGTTTGTAATTGCACCATTGGCAAAATTTGTGTCATAAATTTCACTGTTTGAGATAGTAACATCTTCGAGTGACAACCCATCAATTTGTACATTTGTAAGAATTGTACCGTTAGCAACACCACCTTCAATGGTAGGGTTATTAAAGAATGAATCATCAATACGAGAGTTTGTAAATACATCATTATTACCAGTACCGTTACTGAAATCGGAACTAGTAATTAAAAGATTGTTTGCATTTGAATTGATTACATCGCCAGCATCAAATGTGGAATCTGTAATGTAGCTCGATGTTACATTTGATTGGTCAAGGACCGAAGCTGTAATGTTGAGGTTATCACCAGTCGAGTTGGTGAGTTCACCTTGATCGAATACTGAATCTGTGATCTGAAGATTGGCGCCAGTTGAATTTGTTAACTGACCGTCATCAAAAGTGGATCTAGCGATGTCGCCATCATTGAAGTCTGATCTTGCAATAACTGATCTATCAATGTCACCAGCAATAAAATCGGATGTATTGATAGTCACATTATTCAAGGTAGAGTTAGACATTACAACATTAGCAATTGTCCCACCCGTGATTCGGATACGAGAAAATTCCTCGTATTGAATAGCCTCTACAAGTTCTCTTCTGGTGATGTTTTTAGTACCGTCATCACCTTGTACTAGATTTACAATAACAAAAAGATCTTCAGTTCTAGTATTAGCACCGGTAATAGGACCTAATTCTGAAATCTTTGACATATAAAGTCTACCTTTTTTCTTTTATTTATGAATATCAATTCAAGAATTATTTATCACAAGCGCACTTACATGAATTTTTTTCTAATTTTTCAATTTTAGTACTTAACTCTTTTATCGCTTCGACCAGCACAGGGACAATATTTCCATATGCAACATTCTTATATTTATCGCTATCTTCTGCAATCACCTGAGGTAAAATGGCTTCCAATTCTTGAGCAATAAAACCAATTTTTTCCTCTGTCTCTCCAATTTTATTATAGGAGACACCTCTCATTTGATTAACTTTATCTAATGAATCCGAAAGATCCGTGATATTTTCCTTGACACG
>Ga0181400_1000416_pt1 | contig 18366 bp, 18 predicted proteins | sample 23SPOviralmetaG_FD_130129 | JGI IMG/M metagenome (GOLD analysis project Ga0181400, IMG submission 130129) | Marine viral communities from the oligotrophic San Pedro Time Series (SPOT) site, San Pedro Channel, CA, USA - 23 SPOT_SRF_2011-06-22 | ecosystem: Environmental > Aquatic > Marine > Strait...
AGAGCCGCTTTTAGTACATTTGATTCTTTAAAAAAACTGCCCGTCGGTTTGTACAAACCCGGAAAGCATATTGCGGCAAATCCTTTGACGGCAGAGGACATGGCAAACCCTCTAATTACTCAGTATTTAGCTGGAAAACTTTCGGGAGTTCCCACCACAAAAGCTTTTACTCAACTTCGCGACCAGATCTTTAGACAAGCAAGAGAGTCTGGAGGGAAGATGACGTTAAAAGAAGCCGGGAAAATAGCTGCTGAAAGGTTAAATCGTCCGGGTGCTATGACCCGCGGAACATCTGCGGCAATAAATTTTGCTGAAAAAGCTTTGGTGACGGGCGGAACCCTGTTCCGAGATGCCGGGTTAAAAGGCAAAGGTGTTATGCTAGGCGTAGAGGCTCTTGCGGTCCCCGCAACAGGGGCTGCGGTGAACATAATAGAGTCAGAGTTCCCAAGAAGTCCGGGGGCAAGACTGGGCGCAGAGGTTGTGGGCAGTTTAGCTCCACAAGTCTCTCTGCTTAAATTTATCCCGTCTATGTCTAAAGGAATTGGTAATTATTTTACTCGTAGGAAAGAGAGCGTGGCTCTTGGTCGCGGTCTTGATATTTTTGGAACACAAGGCCGTGCTCGCGGTAGAGCCATAAATAGCCTGTTTGATATTTTTGATCAAAACCAAGACAATCCAGAAGCTCTTTTAAAAGCAATGGAAGACCTTATGGTCGAACCCGTTATTCAAAACGGGGAAATAGTTAGTTACCAATTAAAACCGGCTTTCCGAGCGATTGCGGATCAAGGTTTGGACGCCAAAGGTAAACAGCTACCTAATGCTCCTATTTTCACAAGCCAATTTATTGATAATCCTTCAATAATGCAGCTTGAACAACTTACACTTGGCCGCTCTAGCCGTTCTGGCTTGAGTCTCCAACGCGATAAATCTTTTATAAAAAGTTTGGAAATGCAACGCGGTGCTATCTTCGCGCTCCGCGGGTCTGGGGACCCGGATCTTGTGAAAATTGCCGGTCAAATGATGCAAGACAGACTTTCTATACTTGTGGCAGATCGCATGGATCGGGCAATAAATCAAACGATTGCATCTGTTCGTCAAATATATCCAGAAGGCGGAGAAGAGGCTAGCCGCGTTTTGGGTGAGCGGTTAGCACAAGTTGTTGCTACCCAAGAAGATTTGTTCCGTCGGTTAGAAAAAAATGCGTGGACAAAAGTAGATAAAAACTCGCCTATAGACACGTTTTATAGGAAAGATCCTGAAACCGATGAATTTGTAGAAAATGCAGTTCCAAATTTTGTTGAAGAGTGGGACGCCATTCTTGCACAAACAGATCCCGCAGAGCTTCCTAGCCTCATGCGAGTTCCTGAATTTAGAGATATCAATGATCGGGTTGTAGCGGTTAAAAAACAACTTGGTTTAGATGCCTCAGACGCTTTTTCGGACCGCCCTGCCGCGGTAACTAAATTTGAGGAAGCTTACCAAAACTCTATGGGGCTACCCGCCAGAGATAGTTATGCTCGCCTTCTACGGGATGCTGGAATTATATCAGATACTAGCTCTCCAATTATTGAGGCTACCGAAGCCAACATTGCAGCCCTTGGACAATTAGAAAACCGCCTTGGTCGCTCCTCAAAGGGAACTAAATCTGTCGAACTTATACGTCTGCAACGTGAGGCATTGATTGCCGAATTAGCTCAACAACAAGGGGCGCAAGCCACAGGAGTCGTTGTTGAACCCGTAACGCAAGGTAATTTAACTAGCATCTATTCTTTGATGCGGACGGTAGCTCGCCGAGAAGGGACCGTAAACGACAACGTAGCTCGGGTTGCGAACAACGTAGCAGATGCTGCTTTGGACGATTTGAACGGTCGCCCTTTTGGGAATCCAGCATATGATGCCGCCAGAGACATCTCGTATGCCTTTAACACTTACCTAAAAAGAGCGTTTGGTGGCGATATCATGCAGACAAATGCTCGGGGGAAAATGATTGTAGCTCCGCAACTCTTGACGGGCAAACTAATGACGGGCAAACCGGATGCGGTAGCTTTGCGTATTGAACAAATTCAAAACATTGGTTTCCAAATAAATAAATATGCAAAGGACACGGGTTACGAAATAGTAACAGGGTCTGAAATAGACGACTCTATCGGGACCGCAAACGAAGTTTTAAGAGATGTTTTAAAACTTGCGCTGCGAGAAGTTGAAATCCCTTTGGAAACACGCACGACAGGCACCCCTCTTCAGATCGCGCAAGCTCAGAATGAAGCTATGCAACAGTTTCGCAGCAGAAACGCACAGGTATTCACCGCTTTTCCAGAGCTTGGCCGCATGATAGACGAAGCCGGAGACGCAGGCGTGTTTTTGCAACGTGCAAAGAAAACAGTTGGACGTTTAGAAAAACTGGTTTCAGAACAAAAAGCATTTCAAAAACTTACGGGGGCATCCAACCCCGAGCAAGCTGTTCGCGTTGCCATCCAATCAGATAATCCGATGAAAGAACTAGACTCTTTAGTTGAGATTATAAGAGCAGGATCAGATTCGCGAACTCTTAGCCGGTATTTACGTAACAAAGGAATGAAAAACGTAGATGTTGAGGCTCTTAATATTCCTGACGCCAAGGCAGGTCTTCGTCGCAGTGTAATGAGTTGGGCCTTTTTGTCTGGGGGCAAACACGGAGATCAGTTTAACGCGGGAGCCGCGTATAACGCTCTTTTTGAGCGTATTCCAAAAGCTTCTAAAGATACCGACACTATGGCTAAGTGGATGGTTGATAACGACATTATGGATGAAAAAGAAATTCAGTCTTTAAAGCTGGGTTTACAAACAATCATTCAAACAGAAACGCGAAAGAGTGTGTCGGACGCCATAATTCAAGGTCAGACCTCGCCTTTGGAAGACCTTTACACAAGAATTACTGGTGCAAAACTGGGTAGCGCCGTTGGCGACATAATCCCCGGTGGTCGCGGAGCGGGTCTTGTAGAAGCCGAAGCAGGATCTAAATATCTTCGCACCTTGACACAAGAGCTACCAGCACTTCAAGAAATGGACGCTCTAGAAACCATATTGTTAGATCCAGAACTTTTGGCCTTGGCTCTACGGCAAGGTCGTAGTGCGTCAGAAAAAACAGGCATAGTTCGCACTCTTTTAAACAAATTAGCCGAAGTCGGCATTGGAATGGGCCCCGCAGCCGCACAACGTGCCATACCGTTAGGGGCACAAGAAATTGTAGAACCTGAAATTTCTTCGGATCCACCTGTGACAGAAGAAGAGCCCGTGGGTCCTGTAAGCTCCGTGGCACCAACAGCTATGCCTGCTCCGCCGCCACCACAGATTCCGACGCAACCGGTGGCACCTCCCACAACCACCCTTGCGTCGGTAGCCCCTCCACCGCCGCCACCTACGGGTGGTGGTCAAGTAGACCGCAGCCGCTTTGCGGCCTTGTTCCCAGAAGATCGTGCCCTTATTGAAGGTATCGGGAGCCTAAGAGTATGATCAGTGATGTACTGGAACTGATGCTCAAGTCCGACATGCACCGTGACTGGTACATAAGCGATCTTGAACGCCTCGTGCTGCCTGCCATCGAAGCAAAGAAGATGACAGTCGTGTACGAGAACAAGCTGACAGCAAAGACGGAAATCTACCCACGGCCCACGGGCCTGTTCAGTCATGCCTTCCTGACAAAAAAAGCAGCAGAAGGATACGAGACCGGCACCAGATTGTTGCAACCCGAGGACTGGTTTACGGACCACGCATCTGGTAAGTTGTACGTCATAGATTTTATTGCGCCATATAACAATGCGCTGAAGATAGGCCGGTTTGTGCAACAGGAGCTTACCAGCCGATACATTGAGGTGTACCCATACGACGGAGCTACCTTCCTGCGGCAGGCGAACGACAAGAAGCGTGGCTATGCCACGGGTGTGCAAGCAGATATAATCGGACGGAGGCATAGCTGTGTTTAAGAAGAAGCCTTGGTCCGACGGCCTATTTCCAGATTTTGACGACAGCTTTGAGTCGCGTTTTTACTGCTTTGGTGGTGATGGCGGTGGGGGCTCTAGCAGCGGTGGCCGGAATGAGCCAAGGCAAAACAGGTATGACCCCGCAGACCAAGAGCCGGAAAGAGGCAGGCCCGCACCGCCGCCAACGCGGCCCACACCTCCTCCGCCAAGACCATATGAGCCGGAACCATATGAAGGTCAGTTTACGTCTCAGATTGCAGAAAACATTTACAGGTCTGGGGCCGAGGCCCCTCCGCCGCCTGCGGGGGCAAGCCCAAGACCTATGGGTATTGCAGAAATGTTCCCAAGCGCCGTGGTGGAACCGGCAGCAGCGCCACGAACCACGGAGAGTCCACTTGTTAGCTATGTAGAAGAACCGAGGTTTGGGATTAGCGGCCTGCTTGACTTCTCAGACATGTCCGTGGGATTTGACTCACCAAATCAAGTTTATGAGGACGCCATTTCGCTGGGTAATACTGGTTTGTCCGTAGGTCAGGTGCCGCCGTCCACGGGTCAAACTATTCAGGGGTTGGCTGAGAAGTTTGACGTTCCAAGCAGCGTCAACATTGGTGGGTTTGAAATAGGGCCGGGCCGTTTAGAGCCTACAATAGACCCGCAAAACAGAAGTGTTGGACTTAATTATAAAATAGATATTGCTCAGCAAGATCCACAGGCTTTTGCACGAGACCAAGCTCTTGCTAATCAAGATCGAACTCAACTTGAGTATCCTCAAGGGGTAGAAAGAGTATCTCCATACATGGGGTTAGCCCCAACCGCAAGAGGCATTACTTTAGGGGATATTTCGGGACCTAACCGAGTGGTAGACTTGTCGGACTTATCTGATTCAGCAAGCCTTGGAAACCCCTACGCAGGAACTACGGGGGCTTTTGTTCCTACAAGGGTAGAGGTTGACGCACAGGGTCGGGTGACGGAAGTTCCAATCGGTTTTGAAAACGGCGGAGATGTCCCAGTTCAAGAAGGTGTTGGCGGTTTGTTTTCGCCAGAAGAACTAGCTCGGATGGATGAGGCGTCTCAAGAGTTGGATGCTCTAAGGGCTCAAGGTGGTGGCGGTTTGTTTTCATTAAAAGAGTTAGCTCGTCAAGAAAAAATAAGCGCGGCGGAGCTTCAACCCGACGGAAGTATGCCGGATGTGGATACTTTACGATATGCTACCCCTGAAGAGGTAGATGTAGGGGCGTATAATTACCAAAAGGATTTAGAGGACAAACTGCTGTACCACATTAAAGAGCGGGACAAGGTAAACCCCTTTGAGTTTATGGGTATTACGGCTAACAGAAAGATCTTTCACCAAAACCAAGTCGAACAAATTCAAGAACTAATAGAAGATTTTCGTGGTCAGAGAGGCGCGGCGGTGTCTAATTACAGGGATTACATTGCCGCAGGTGGTCGTCCATTAATTGTAGATACGGAAGAAGAGCCTTATTTCAAAGGGTTTCCTTCCGATTTGTTGAATTTTAGAGCAGCCAAGCCCTAGCCTTCTCGCCAAGCACCTCACCGGCAAGATTGATCTTCTCGCGTAGGGCCTTCAGAATCTTCTCGTCAATCGTGCTCGGCGACACAAGGTCAATGTATGTGACCTTGTTCTGCTGCCCAATGCGGTGCGCCCGGTCTTCTGACTGAAGCCGGATAGCCAGATCATAACTGTTATTGTAGTAGATGACGGTATTGGCCGCGGTCAGAGTGATGCCGTATCCGCCGGTCAGCGGCTGTCCCACAAAGAATCGCAGTGCACTGTCCGGGTCTTGGAACCGGTCTACAATGTCCTGCCGTTCATCTTGCGGGGTTGCGCCATAATAGGTTGCGACCGCTTCGGGCCCAAAGCGGTCGCGCAGGGCCGAAGCTATCTGTTGAATGCCATATGTGTACGACGCCCAAATGATAGCTTTTCCCTGTAGCTCTTCGGTTATCTCCAGCAATTCCTTTAGCCGGTTGTTGTCTATCGGTTCTATCTCGCCTTCATCCGGTTGCAAGAAACCACAGCATATCTGCTGCAAGCGCATGATCTGCGTCAGAACACTGGCGGTGGTAGCCAACTCACCATTGTCCAGCTTTGCCAAAGCCAGCTTCTTCATCTGCTTGTAGACGCGCTTCTGATCTTCTGTAAGCTCGACATCCCGGCGTATGTACATCTTGTCCGGCAGATCAAGACACTCCTCTTTCAAGATGCGGTTACTGAATTGATCCAACTTCTCGTTGAGCTCATCCAGCCTGCGGTAGCCCACAATCTCTTGAAAGGCACGGGTGCCCATGCTGCGCTTCTGCACAAGCGCGTACCTGTTCTGAAAAGCGTAGTAACTATTGAAACCCAACGCCCGGTCAGACAGGAAGGCGCACTGACTGAACAAATCCATAGGGCTCTTAGTGATGGGTGAGCCGGTCAGGATACGTCTATACTTGGCGTCCTCGGCTAGCTTCATTATGTTCTTGGTGCGGGTAGCCTTACGGTTTTTGATCGTCGTGCTTTCGTCTACCACCATGATGTTGGCGCAGTTCTTTATCATAAACATCTGCGCGGCCTTAGTACCACGCGGCGTGGACAACGCCTCGACATTCATCACAAATATCTTCAGCCCGTCAAACGGCTGAAACACCAACTCCTTCATCTCTTCTTGAAACTTTTTAGCCGAAGACGGCGTCCAACGCACAACCGTGCGCTTTATGTCATCCGGTAGGTGCGAAGGTATCTCGCCCTTGACCCAGTTGTCATACACACCCTTTGGTGCCAAGATAAGCGCAGCACTTATCTCTCTGGCCTTATACAAAGCGCCGATAGTGTCAATCGCGACTTTACTCTTGCCTGTCCCCATCTCCATGAACAGCGCGTAATAGTCCGCGGACCACGAGTCGTCCCATGCTTTTTGCTGGTGATCAAACGGCTTTGTCTTGAATTTGTAATCCCGCATCTTTTTCTCCTTGACTATGCGAACATATGAGAATATATACGTCTAGTCAAGGCCCGACAGGGCTTTTATCCACGAAGGAGAAACGCGATGAGCGATATATTTGACATGATGGAAGAGGACTTTGAGACAAGCCTGTCCAAATCCGTTGAGAAACTAGACCAAGGTGATCTCACCACGGTCGCTGGTATGGCAAAAGCCATACGTCAAGAAGAGGAATACATAGACTCTCTTGAAGCGGACCTTAAAAGTGCCCGCAAAAAACTCCGTAAGATGACAGATGAAGAACTGCCGACCATGTTGGCAGAAATCGGTCTATCCAGCATGACGTTGGATGATGGGTCTGAAGTTACTGTCAAGCAAACTTATGGGGCGACAATTCTGCTGGATAACCGTCCCAAAGCCTACGAGTGGTTACGGGAGAAGGGTTATGACGACATCATCAAGAATACGGTCACGTGCGAATTTGGCAGGGGCGAAGACGACAAAGCGTCGGCCTTCCAAGATTTTGCCAAAAAAGAAGGCTACGAGCCGAATCAAAAGACAGAAATCCACCACCAAACGCTTCGTGCCTTTGTCAAGGAACGTGTTGAAAATGGTGACGACTTCCCAATGGAGCTCTTCGGGGCATTTATCGGGCAAAGAGCTATCGTCAAGAGAGGTAAATAAAATGGCTGATAAGAAAAATGAGGTCGCTGCGACCAAGACTGCTGAAGTAATTCAGTTCGATCCAACCATGTTTGAGGCAGATGCCGGAGCAGGTTTGGAAAACATGGGTCAAGAAGACCTTGCCCTGCCGTTCCTAAAAGTTCTAGGCGGCATGAGTAAGGAACTAGACCATCTGGAGGACGCCCGCAAAGGTGATATTTATAACAGCGTCACTGGTGCCGTTTTAAAGGGCAAGGAGGGCATACAAGTCATTCCATGTGCCTACCAGCGTCGGTTTATCCAATGGGCCCCCAGAGGCGAAGGAACGGGCGCTCCCGTGGCTATCTACGTACCGGGTGAAGCTATGCCAAAAACGGAGCGGTCTGCCGAAGATAACAAAGAGTATCTGACAGACGGTAGTGGACAGTACATCGAAGAGACGCATCAGCACTTTGTCTTGGTCATGCACGAAGACGGTACGGTTGAAACCGCACTGATTGCCATGAAGTCTACGCAACTCAAGAAGTCGCGCAAGTGGAACAGCATGATCTCTTCGCTGACCATGCAAGGCAAGAACGGACCGTTTACACCGCCACGCTTCAGTCACTTGTACCACCTGAAAACAATTAGCGAGGAAAACTCTAAGGGCAGTTGGCACGGTTGGGAAATGAGCCGTACCGGTCCGGTAAAAGATGCCGCCACTTACAATCGTGCCAAAGAGTTTGCTGCATCTATCGCAGCGGGCGATGTGGTTGTGAAGCATCAGGACGAGTCCGTGGGCGGGGGTAACAACTCCGACGACGTACCGTTCTAAAAAGTCGGGGCGGTAGGGAAGCACGGAACCCTGCCGCCCCGTCCTTTTTGGGGGCACACATGTCAGTTGATACTTTTTCAGCCATATTTAATGGCCTACAGCTTGCTTACGGCACATACAAAGTCGAGAAGCAACAAGCGAACGGTAAGAATACCGGGCGGGCTGCTATCGTGCGCGAACCACGGACCACGGCTCTTTGGGAGGGCCACCTGTCCGGCAAGGGGCGCAGCGTCGGTATCATCCCCATTAACGAAGACAACAAGTGCGTCTGGGGCTGTATTGATGTCGATCAATACCCGCTCGACCACAAGCTGCTTGTTGAGAAGATACGCAAACTTAAACTGCCCTTGGTGGTCTGCCGGTCAAAGTCAGGTGGCGCACACTGTTTCCTGTTTACTACCGACTGGATCGACGCCAAGGACATGCAGTCTACGCTGCAACAGATATCTGCTGCGCTGGGCTACGGCGGGAGCGAGGTCTTCCCAAAGCAGATCAAGCTGCACCTAGACCGCGACGACGTAGGTAACTTTCTGAACCTGCCGTATTACGACGCAGAAGACGGCCTACGCTACGCTATCAAGGACGATGGCACCTCTGGCACCTTGGAAGAGTTCTTCGCGCTGTATGAGGCTCACAAGCAGACGCCGGAACAGGTGACAAAGCTTCAGATAGGTGACAGCGGCGATACGTCCCCAATGAAGGACGGTCCGCCGTGCCTTCAGTTCCTGCTGAAAAGCATGATATCCGAGGGCGGGCGCAACAATGGCCTGTTTAATATTGGCGTGTACTTACGCAAGGCTTATCCAGATAGCTGGGAGTCAGAGATACTGACATATAACATGCAGTATCTGGACCCGCCGCTACCTCTGAACGAGGTCAACATAGTCGCCAAGCAGCTTGAAAAGAAGGATTACGCCTATCGGTGCAGTGACGCACCGATTGTTACACATTGTAACAAAGAGTTGTGTCAGACCCGAAAACACGGGATTGGCGCGGCTATACAAGGCGCGGCCATAGCTAATCTACGCAAATACAATTCCAACCCGCCGGTCTGGTTTTTGGATGTAAACGGGGAGCCCTTGGAGCTAGACACCGAGGCTCTGTTGAACCAAGCGACGTTTCAGAAAGCCTGTCTGGAGCAACTTAACTTTATGCCGCGCACTGTGGGCAAGCCTGTCTGGGAGGGCCGGATCGGCGCGTTGATGAATGAGATGCGTGAAAATGAAAGCGCCATCATCGACGTTGCAGAAGATGCCAGTATCAGCGGTCAGTTTAATGACTACTTGGAAGAGTTCTGCGCTCACATGCAGAAGGCCAACGACAAAGAAGAAATACTACTGAAGAAGCCGTGGACGGATGAAGAGGACGGCCTGACTTACTTCAGGCTTAAAGACTTTGAGGCATTTCTAAAGCGCAACAAATTCTTTGAGTACAAGACACACAAGATAGCGCAACGTCTGCGAGATATTGGCGGACAAAGCCAACTGTTACGAATCAAAAGCAGGCCGATTCGCGTTTGGTCAGTGCCTGCTTTTGACGAAGAAGAAACAGAAATCAACGCACCAAGCTTTGGCAACGGAACAGGGGAGGCACCCTTTTGATGAAAGATCGTGATCTTTACATACATAAACAACGTGTTGTGGAACTTCGCACATACAAATCAATCGGAGATGAGTTGGGAATAACACGCCAGCGTGTAGAACAAATCGTGGAAACCGTTTCACGTTACATCCGCTGGAAGCAAGAGATTGAGTGTTTGGACAAGCCCACGAAAATGTGCCACCTCGTTCTGCCTCGTAGAGTTCGCAACTGCCTTAGAAACGAGGGCCTGTACGACCTGACCTTTGAAGAGTTTATCGAACGTGCTGAAGCTCCTGTTTTCGGTTGGTCTGTACCAAAAAAGAAAATAGATAACATCCCCAACCTTGGTGCGGGCAGCATTGCGTTGCTGAAGCAACGGCTGTCGGAGCAGGGCTATGGCACAGAGTAAAATATTCCGCATCTACGGACCGCCCGGCACCGGCAAGACCACCGCGCTGTTGAACAAAGTAGATGAGGCCCTGTCGTCTGGGGTGGACCCGTTACATGTCGGCTATTTTGCCTTTACCCGGCAGGCTGCAAACGAGGCGGTAGAGCGGGCCTGTAAACGGTTCAATCTGGAGCCGCCGCAATTGCCGTGGTTCAGGACCCTGCATAGCTTTGCTTTGCGCCTGTCTGGCATACGACAAGAACAAGTGATGCAGGCCGAGCACTACAAAGAATTAGGCCACGCTATCGGGTTTGATCTGCGAGAGAACAGCAACAAGTCAGATGGTGATGAGGTCTTTGATCTGAACAAGAACAGCAACCCCGTTATCGGCCTGCTCAATCTGGCCCGCCTTCGTAAGATAGACCTGCGACAACAGTATGACGACAGTCAGATGGACATGGACTGGACTACGGTCAAATACATCTCCGACTCTCTGCTAGAATACAAGAACAGGCACCAGCTTTACGACTTCACAGACATGCTAGAAGTGTTTGTCCGTGAAGGCGCACAGTTCTGCCCTCGTCTTGCCATCACATTTATAGACGAGGCGCAGGACTTGTCGCCCCTGCAATGGGACGTAGCGCACATACTGGAGCAACATTCTGAACGCATCTACTGCGCTGGGGATGACGACCAAGCCATCTACCGGTGGGCGGGCGCAGATGTAGAGCACTTCATCGGACTCAACGGCGGCTACGAGGTTTTGGAGCAGTCCTACCGTGTGCCAGCATCTGTGCACCCTATGGCGCAGCGCATAGCAAAACGCATCCACCGCCGCGTCCCGAAGACCTACATGCCTCGCCAAGACCCCGGCAGCGTACAGCGCATACCGGCAACAGACTACCTAGACTTTTCTGGGGGTTCGTGGCTCGTGCTAGCACAAGCCGGTTACTTCTTGGCAAATACTGCCCAAGATCTCAAAAGCCGAGGCTTCCTGTTCAACCACCGCGGGAAACGATCTATCTCAGAAAATCTGAGCGAAGCGGTCAATGGTTGGGAACAAATGAGAAAAGGTCAAAGGATTACCGGCAAGGCTGCACGAACCATCTACAGTTATATGTCCGTCGGTGACAGAATCAAGCGCGGATTTAAAAAACTACCCGGCCTAGACGATGATGAGACTGTGTCGTTGGATGAACTGATCGCGCATCACGGCCTTATTAAATTTGTCCACATCGTGGGCACCCCTCGCATGGAATACATTCGTAACTGCATCTGGCACGAGGCAATGGACAAGCTGCCCAGCACTGACCGTGCATACATCACGGCACTTTTGCGACGGGGAGAAAAGTTTAATGCAGTGCCTCGAATTACACTGTCCACGATCCACGGGTCTAAGGGCGGTGAGGCCGACAACGTGGTGCTGTACACCGACCTGTCTCCCGCCGCACAGAAAGCAGCAGAGCAAGCGCCTGACGATTTGCACCGGGTGTTCTATGTCGGGGTGACCCGCACCAAGCAGAACCTCTATCTGGTCGAGCCAGAGAATGTTGATAGGAGTTATTCGATATGAGCCAATCCTTTCATTTTACATATGAGTGTATTTGCGGAAACGTCTGGAAATGCTGGAACGTCCGATATGCAAAAGACGAGTGCCAAAAATGTAGACGACATGTTAGCCCGAAGGAAAAGACGCAATGAACCGCAAAGAGATACTTGAGAAGGCAGAGAGCTTAGTCAACGGCCCACGAGCCCAAGACTACGGCGATGCCTACGAGAACCACGAGCGCATAGCCAAGATGTGGTCTGTGCTGCTCGACACCGACGTAAGTGTCTCACAAGTATACCAATGTATGGTTGCGGTGAAGCTGGCGAGGCTTATAGTAACGCCAGACCACCAAGACAGCTGGGTAGATATCTGCGGCTACGGCGCACTAGGAGGAGAAGGCAATGGCCTTACAGATGGCGATGTTCGCCCCAAAAAGTGAGTGGGTGCCCCCGGCAGAGCTACCGGACATCTTTAGTGCGCCAAAGATTGCCATAGACGTAGAAACACGCGACCCTCATATCAAAAGCAAAGGCCCCGGCTGGCCCACAGGTGACGGCGAGGTAGTCGGCTACGCCATAGCCGTGGACGGCTGGTCCGGTTACATACCTACTCGCCATGAGCATGGCGGCAACCTTGATGAGCGCATCGTCAGCAAGTGGCTCAAGAAAGTGTTTGAGTCCCCCGCCGACAAGATCATGCACAACGCACAGTATGATGCGGGGTGGATACGGCGCATGGGCTTCACCATCAACGGGCGCATCATCGACACGATGCTGGTAGCTGCCCTGCTAGATGAGAACCGGTTCAGCTACAGCCTCAACGCCCTGTCTTACGATCTGCTCAAGAAGGTAAAACAGGAGAAAACACTACAAGAAGCTGCCCGCGAGTTTGGCCTCGACCCCAAAGCAGAGATGTGGAAGATGCCTGCTATGTATGTCGGGCCATATGCACAAGCCGACGCGGAACTAACGCTAGAGCTTTGGGGGTACCTGTCGGCTCAACTAACAAAAGAAGAGCTCTGGCCGATAGCTGATCTGGAGCTCAAGCTCCTACCCTGCCTGATAGACATGACATGGAAAGGGGTGCGGGTAGACCAAGACCGCGTAGAGCGCACACGCAACCAGTTGGTCAAGCGCGAGAAAGAAACCTTGGCGCAGATAAAGCGCGTGGCAGGACAGGACGTAGAGCTCTGGGCTGCTGCATCCATAGCAAAAGCCTTTGACAAACTCAGCATCCCCTACCCGCGCACAGAAAAAAACTCACCGTCATTTACTAAATCGTTTCTGACAGACCACCCGCACGAACTTGCACAACTTATTGTCCGCGCCCGCAACCTGAACAAGACTAGCGGCACCTTCATCAACACAATTATGAAGCACTGCCATGCAGACGGGCGCATCCACGGGCATATCAACCAGATCAGATCGGATGACGGCGGCACCGTATCGGGCCGAATATCCATGTCCAACCCCAACCTACAGCAAATCCCGGCCCGCGACCCAGAGCTAGGCCCCATGATCCGCAGCCTGTTTCTACCAGCAGAGGGCGAGCAGTGGGCCGCAATAGACTTCTCGCAACAGGAACCACGGATCTTGGTGCATTACTCCTATGTAGTTGGCCGGTCCCGGGGCACACACATGCGCGGTGTTGAGGAGTTTGTTGACGGCTACCGCAACAACCCGGACATGGACTTCCATACAATGGTTGCAGAAATGGCCGACATACCGCGCAAACAGGCCAAGACAATCAATCTGGGCATGATGTACGGCATGGGCGTGAACAAGCTATCTGACCAGCTAGATATTGACGTGGACGAGGCCAAAGGTCTGGTCAGCCAGTACCATGAGCGGGTGCCCTTTGTGAAAGGTCTGATGACTGGCGTGATGAACCGACTCAATGACCGGGCATCCAGCGGGTCCATACGCTCTATATTAGGCCGTAAGTGCCGGTTTGATCTGTGGGAGCCCGATACATTCGCCATGAACAAGGCCCTGCCATACAAAGAAGCTGTAGATGAGTACGGGCCAACCACCCGGTTAAAGCGGGCATACACCTACAAAGCTCTTAACCGGCTGATCCAAGCGTCCGCCGCGGACATGACAAAGCAGGCAATGGTGAATATTTATGAATCCGGACGGGTGCCAATGATCCAAATTCACGATGAAATCGCCATGTCTGTGAAAAATCGTGAAGATGCAGAATCTATTGCCACGATCATGGAAAATGCTGTACCGTTAGAGGTGCCAAGCAAATGCGATGTTGAGATCGGCCCAAGCTGGGGCGAAGCGACGTAGTTTTTCATGGTTTTCCTCCCTTAAACTGGCTCTGGGCTCTGCTCAGAGCCTTTTTTCTTGTCATTCTACAACATCTCCTATATATTCGCTTACAGAAGCACAATATATAGGGTCTTTTGCAATGGACATAACAAAATGGAAGTCTGTTCTGGTGCCGATTGAGGTGTATGAACAGATCAAAACCATAGCGAAGTCAGAGGGTCGCACGATCAGCGGCCAGCTTCGCATCATGTGGGAAGTCTACCGGGACACCAGAACCAACAAAGTTAGGTAAAAACCCGGGGTCAAAACCCGGTTGACATGTTTTTTTACCTATAGTATGGGATAAGTTCTATCTAATCGTATAGTGAGGGTTTACTAATGCTGAAAAATATACTCAAAATGTTGTTTCCGAGCTTCTTTGAAGATCCGGAAAGAGCGCGAGACAAAAAAGGCCGGTTGATGGGCGACGATGCGTCCACACCAACTTTTAACGAAGCATGGGTCGGGGGCAAAGCTCCGGTACAACAAAAAGCCGCGCCGAAAAAGCGGGGCAGGCCGGTAGGAAGCAAGAACAAAGCAAAACCGGCAGCTAAAAAGAGAGGGCGTCCGAAGAAAAATGCTTGATGCTACTTTGGTTTGTTTGGCTACAGCTATCTACTTTGAGGCACGGGGCGAACCCTTTGTCGGACAGTCCGCTGTAGCTCACGTTGTGTTGAACCGGGTGCAAGACGCCCGGTTCCCCAACGACATCTGCTCTGTAGTAAAGCAGGGCCCCACATATGCGTGGAAACCCGACTTCCCTGTCCGTAACATGTGCCAGTTTAGCTACTACTGCGACGGCAAGTCTGACCAGCCTACCGATGAGCAGGCGTGGCAGACCGCGGTCCTCGCAGCTTACGGCTCTATGACTGGCCGTACATATGACCCCACGGACGGCGCAACACACTACCACGCTAATTACGTCAACCCAGAGTGGGCGGACGTAAAGTATCAAACTGTCCGGATCAACGATCATATCTTCTACCGTTGGGAAGGCGACAGATGAAACCTTGTCCAGAATGTGGCGGTGAGGGAGAATGTGAATATGAAGTCGCCGTATCCGCGCCTATGGCGTGGAGCGGCGGTTGGCTGGAAGGCCGCATCATGGAATGTCAACTTTGCGAGGGAAGTGGAGAAGTAGACGATGAATATGATGAGGAATAGACAACTGCAATACCCGCCAAACACAATCGGAAGCCCCGGAGCCATACAACGCCGGTTAGAAATGGGCTGCTGCCCAAAATGCTGGTGCCATATGAAAGGCTCAAACCACTGCAAAACATGCAAGCTAACTATTGGAAAAAATTGTGATATGCCCGAAGTGTCAGTCGAAGAGTTAAGTTGAAAATATATGTTGCAATTCGCATACAGTCGCTTATATTAACACTCGTAAGGCCCCCAAGCTTTACATGTTCCCGTAGTTGAAGCCCCCAGAGAGAAATCTCTGGGGGTTTTTTTCTGTGTTGACTATGTATGGGATAAGTCTTATATGTGAGCTGAAACACGGGAGTTTCTTATGCTTATCTACTCAGCCACCAATAAGATTAACGGTATGCAATATGTCGGAGCCACGACTCGGAGCTCACTTGCACCCAGAGTGCGGGAACACTTTAAATTTGCGGAAAGAAAAACCAGAGCACGGGGATCGTTAGCAAACGCCATACGAAAGTACGGCCAAAAAAATATTTCCTTTGAAGTGTTAGAGCGCCTAACCGATATCAATGTTTTAGGCGAATGCGAGAAGAGGTGGATCGACAGCCTGAATACGATGTACCCAAACGGGTACAACATTAAGACAGGGGGTATGCCTAAAGAGATGCCTCATGTCAGCCGAAACAAAAGTTACGCCGTTGAAGGTGTGCAATATGACAGCTTAATGTCTTTGGCAAACGCTTATAATATATGTCACTACAAACTTAGGCATCGACTGCTACGTTCTTCTATCAAATGGTCTGTCGAGCAGGCGTTGGACTTAGTTCCGCCTCCAAAAAGCGACCCCGTAAAATACAGCAAACCTATAGAGGTAGACGGGCATACCTTTCGTTCAAAAGCCGCCGCCGCTCGACATTGTGGTGTTCCGGTAAGAGTTTTTAGAGGAAGACTTAGTAAGGGCTGGCCGTTAGAAGAGGCTCTGGGCATAAAAGAACGATCGAACCAGTGTAAAACGGCGACTACTAATAAAAAACGGCCTCGCAGAAAAACGCGGATCACGGTTCAAGGCACTGAGTATTATAGCGTAGCTCATGCCGCAGAAACTTTCGGAACAAAAGCCGGTCTTGTAACTCAACGCCTCAAGCGAGGATGGACAAAAGAACAAGCTTTTGGTTTAGCCCCGCCGCCGGTTATCAAAAAGAAAGGAATGGAATTTCTTGGATATTCTTCCATAACAGCCGCGGCAAGAGAAAATAACATCAACACCACCACGCTTTTTCAAAGGCTGAATAACGGCTGGTCACCGGAAGATGCGCTGTACACGCCAATAACTCCAAATGACGGAAGCAGGGGCGGCAACTACAAGACTGCTTGACTATGTATGGGATAAGACTTATACACGGGTTACACCAACTAGGGAGAACAAAACAATGAGTGATATGAACTGGACGTTAAGCTTCCTGTCATCCGTGGCAGGACAGATCACAACGTCGTCAGGTGAGGGCATAACAACACGCCTGTTCGCTTGGGGCGTTAAAGATGTCAACGCGGTGCTACACCCGGGGGACTACTGGATGTTCTACGTCGTGGACGACAACGGCAAACAAGCGGTGCGGATCATGTCCTTTATCGCACCGGAGCCAGCGTTCTATTCCGTGATCGGTTACTGCAAGTATCACGACATTCAGTGTGAGATAGATGAAAGTATTCCAGAAGAGGAGGCAGCTAACGATGCGTAAGAAAGAGGAACTTTTCGATATCGTGCGCGATATGAAGTACACTGACGCTGTGGCCGCAGTCTCTAGCGCAATCAACGCGCAAACGTCCACTATTGCAGCCAAGGGTGACTATAGCCGAGAGGCCGTCGAAGCAGCAGAGAAGCTGCTTGCGTCGTGGTTAAGGGTACAACGCGGATGAGCGAAGATTTGGAAAAGCAGTTTGATTATGCAGGCAACGAGATGAACGCTCTGCTAGATCAACTGGAAACCGACGGGTTCAACACCGGAGCGGTACTGGGCGGGGCTCTAACGGCTCTCCTGTTCCGTCTCGTGGTGGCGGCCCCAGACGGCAGCACCGCTATCGGTATGCTGTCAACCGCCATGCACCAAGCAGCCAGTATTGCCCGTGCGTACGAAAAAGATGAAGAGGAGACAGAGCATTGAGCACGGTCACTGAACACCAAGCAGCAGCCGCGCTGCTGAACCAAGCCATCCACGCCGTCAACGATCTATGGCTGGAAGCAGACGGCGATGATAAGCCCTTCCTTGATGAGGCAATCAGCAAGCTCCACGAAGCGCAGTCCCTGATGATGAAAGCACGGTTGCGGGTCGAGAACGACTGACGAACATTCAAACGACTAAAGACGAGGGGTGCGGCACATTGTCGCACCCCTTATTTTGTGGTATATGGTATAAGATAAGTCGCATATGGGATAGAACCTATAACCCATTGATATATAATGGAATAGTAAGAAGAGCGGTATCGAAAGCCGCCGACGCTTTTTCTCAACGTCTATCAACTACGGGAGGTCAGTATGACTGACATCAAAGATTGGCTGCTGCCTAACGGCGGCACCTTCCTCGCTTCAACAGCCGGTATCCACGGCACATGGGCCAAAGCCACCGATCCGGTGACCGCGGCCCGGAGTGCTGCCAAAGCATACGGCTCGTCATATCCACAGTTCGTTCAAGTTTGGTACTGCCCAACTGATCGAACAAACATCACGGGCATGGGGTGCCTATCTTGGCACTCGGAGGACGCTGACCGGGTGATACCTATCGGCTTCTTCAAGTTGACCCGCAGCACGATGACCCCGTCTAACGATGAACGGCTCACGCATGAGACGTTTCAGAAGGATTGGTGCAATCAGCTTCGGATATCACACGAAGCACACATGGAGGAACAGAGCCAATAAAACTAGGGCTCCGCTTCGGCGGGGCCCTTTTTGCGTTACATACTATATAGAGCTCAAAAAAAGAAAAAAGAAAAACACGTAAAAAA
>Ga0181400_1000418_pt1 | contig 18352 bp, 11 predicted proteins | sample 23SPOviralmetaG_FD_130129 | JGI IMG/M metagenome (GOLD analysis project Ga0181400, IMG submission 130129) | Marine viral communities from the oligotrophic San Pedro Time Series (SPOT) site, San Pedro Channel, CA, USA - 23 SPOT_SRF_2011-06-22 | ecosystem: Environmental > Aquatic > Marine > Strait...
GTAGCTGAAAAAGAAATAGGTGGAATACCTAACTCCTCAGAAGATATTAAGCAGGCTCACGCTGCTGCTATAGAATATTATATAGAAACATTTGTGGGTAATTTAGAAAATGGATATGGTGATATGTATTTTCAAGAAACATTAGAAGATTGGGCCAAATTTAATATAAATAATAGGACAAAGCACGATGCTTCAATAAGCTCTGGCTTAGCTATTATGGCTTGTAATAAAAACAAATATACTCCAGTTGCTCAAAGAAGAAACAATCCTGTTTCGTTAAACTTTGGAAAATATAACAACGACGGGTCTAGTTCAAAAATAATAAAATAAATAAATGGTTTATACTAACTACAATAGTTCATTTCCAGATCAGGTAGTACCTGTAGCGGTTAAGGATTCTTACGATTATGGATTACAAGTAGGTAATGCTGTAGAGAACGAGTGGTTTAGAAGTAACCGCGGTGGGTTAGAAAGATTCACAGCTAACTTTCAAAACTATAACCGTTTAAAGTTATATGCTAGGGGTGAGCAGTCTGTACAAAAATACAAAGATGAATTAGCTATAAACGGTGATTTGTCTTATTTAAATTTAGACTGGAAGCCAGTACCTGTATTGTCCAAGTTTGTAGACATTGTTGTTAATGGTATGACTGATAAAGGTTATAAGATAAATTCTTTTGCTCAAGATCCATTTGCTTTAAAACAAAGAACTGATTTTGCCTTTGCTGCTTTACGTGATATAGAAAACAAAGATCTTATAGAAGAATTAGGCGCAGCAACAGGTAAAAACTTTTATGCAACTCCAAAACCTGAAGAATTACCAGGCAATCAAGATGAGTTAGATCTTTACATGCAGCTTAACTATAAGCAGAGTATTGAAATAGCAGAAGAAGAATTAATATCTAATGTTCTTGATTATAATAGATACGAAGAAACAAAAAGACAAATAGCTTATGATTTAGCTGTGCTGGGTATAGGTGCTGTTAAAACAAATTTTAATAAGTCAGAAGGTATAACAGTAGAACATGTTGATCCTGCTAGCTTGGTTTATTCTTATACAGAAGATCCTAATTTTGAGGATATATACTATGTAGGTGAAGTAAAAAGCATGTCATTATCAGAGGTTAAACGTCAGTTTCCAGACTTAACACCTGATCAACTAGAAGAGATACAGCAATACCCAGGTAGTACTAACTACACTTTAAATTGGTGGGGACAAGATCAAAGAGATCAAGTTCAAGTTTTGTTTTTTGAATATAAAACTTATCACGATCAAGTATTCAAACTAAAAAGAACAGAGCAGGGTCTTGAAAAAATTATAGAAAAAGACGACACGTTTGATCCACCTGAAAATGATAACTTTGATAGAGTACATAGAGCTATAGAAGTTTTATACACAGGCGCTAAAATTCTAGGTATGAATAATATGCTAGAGTGGAAGTTGTCAGAGAATATGTCTAGACCTTATGGTGATACTACTAGAGTTAATATGAATTATGTTATATCAGCTCCACGTATGTACAAAGGTCGTATTGATTCTTTAGTAAATAGAGTTACTGGCTTTGCTGATATGATACAGCTAACGCATTTAAAGCTGCAGCAAGTGATGTCGCGTATGGTGCCTGATGGTGTTTATGTTGATGTTGATGGTTTAGCAGAAGTAGATCTTGGCAACGGTACTAGTTATAATCCACAAGAAGCTTTGAATATGTACTTCCAAACTGGTAGTATTGTAGGTAGAAGTTTAACACAAGATGGTGATGGTAACAGAGGTAAAGTACCAATTCAAGAGTTACAAAGCTCTAATGGTATGGCTAAGATATCTTCACTAACACAAACGTACCAGTATTATTTACAAATGATACGTGACGTAACCGGGCTTAATGAGGCTAGAGACGGTAGTCAACCTTCTAAAGATGCTTTAGTTGGTTTACAAAAACTAGCAGCTGCTAATTCTAATACAGCGACAAAACACATACTACAATCTTTAATGTATTTAACTGTTAGAGCTGCTGAAAATATAAGCTTAAGAGCTGCTGATGCTTTAGCATTTCCATTAACAAAACAAACTTTAATGGGTAGTATAAATCAATTCAACACAGCTACTCTTGAAGAAGTCGATAAGCTTAGCATGCACGAGTTTGGTATATTTTTAGATTTAGAACCTGACGAAGAGGAACAAAACAAGTTAGAACAAAATATACAAATAGCATTACAGTCTGGAAGTATAGGTCTTGAAGACGCTATAGATATTAGAGAAATACGTAATATTAAATTAGCTAATCAATATTTAAAGTTTAAACAAAAAGAAAAGCAAGAAAAGAAAAGAGCTGAACAGTTAGAGAACATACAAGCTCAAGCTCAAGCTAATGCGCAGTCTGCTGAAAAAGCCGCTATGGCTGATGTTCAAAAAGAACAAGCCCTCGCCCAGACCAAGGTTCAAATAGAGCAAGCCAAGACTGAGTTTGAAATAAAGAAAATGGAACAAGAAGCTTTAATTAAAAAGCAATTAATGGCTGAAGAGTTTGATTACAACATGAAGCTTGCTCAAATGAGAGCTCAAGTAGATAAACAAAAAGAAGCTGATATAGAAGATCGTAAAGACGAGCGCGCTAGAATTATAGGCACGCAACAATCAGAAATGATTTCGCAACGTCAAAACGATGAACTACCTAAAAACTTTGAGTCATCAGGATTTGACTCGTTAGGAGGATTTGGACTTGAACAGTTTGAACCTCGTTGAAAATAAAATCCTTTAATTTTATACTATTATATTATGTCAACAGAAGTAAAACACGAAGGGGAATTTAAAGTAAAAAAACCTTCAAAGCCTAAAAATTTAGGTCAAACAAATAATGAAACTATTAAAGTAGATTTAACATCGCCGGAAGCTACTGGTGAGATTAAACCAGAAATTACTAAAGTAGTAATAAAAGAAGAAGACGATGCCGTTCAAACACAGGAGACAAATGATAGCGATGCTATTGTCAAAGAACCAAAAGACAGTGGCAACAGCGAAACAGTGGTTGAAGAAGTACGGGCCACCGAAGAAGAAGTAGATTCTCCTTTACAGGAAATAACAGAAGAAGAAGAGCAAGAGGTAAAAGAAATAGAACAAGAAGTGCAACAAGCTAAAGCAGATGAGCAAGTTCTAGGAAAGCCTTTACCAGAAAATATTGAAAAGCTAGTTTCTTTTATGGAAGAAACAGGCGGAACTGTAGAAGATTACGTTAGACTAAATAAAGATTACTCTAACATAGATAACACAAGTTTGCTTAGAGAGTATTACAGGCAGACCAAACCTCATTTAGATGCTGAAGATATTAGTATTCTTTTAGAAGACTTTATATATGATGAAGATCTAGATGATGAGAAACAAATACGCAAAACAAAAATTGCGTTTAAAGAAGAAGTTGGAAAAGCCAAAAACTTTTTAGATTCACTTAAGGGTAAGTATTACGAAGAGATCAAGTTGAGACCTGGCGTAACCCAAGAGCAAAAAAGAGCTATGGATTTTTTCAATCAATATAATGAAGAGCAAAATGCTGTAAAGCAAAAGCATGAGCGTTTTAAAATGAATACTAGTAAACTATTTAATAATGAATTCAAAGGTTTTGATTTCAAAGTTTCTGATAAAAAGTTTAGATATTCTGTTAAAAACACTGATCAAACAGCTGAAGTGCAATCTGATATTAGTAACTTTGTTAAGACGTTCTTAGACAAAAACGGTGAAGTTTCAGATCACAAAGGTTATCATAAAGCTTTATATGCAGCGAGGAATCCCGATGCTCTAGCAACTCACTTTTATGAACAAGGCAAAGCTGATGCTATAAAAAATCAGTTAGCCTCGTCTCGTAATATAAGTACAGAACCTCGCAAGACCGCGAGTGGTGAAGTATTTGTCAACGGTTTAAAAGTAAGGGCTATATCTGGGGCTGACTCTAGTAAATTAAAAGTAAAAACAAAACGATTTAATTAATTTTAAAATTTAACATTATGGCAGTAGTACCAGCGTTTGGTTCAATTAAACCAAGCCAAAAACAACAAGTACTAATTGACAATTATTTAAGTTTCAACGATGGAACTGGAAATGATTTTGCTCAGCAGTACTTACCAGAAATTTATGAACAAGAAGTAGAGCGTTACGGAAATCGTACGTTGTCAGGTTTCTTACGAATGGTTGGAGCAGAAATGCCCATGACATCTGATCAAGTTATTTGGTCTGAACAAAACCGTTTGCACGTAGCTTACAATGACGTATCATGTACAGGCGCTGCTACATTAACATTTGCACTAGACGCAGCGGCAGGTAAAGACTTTGTCGGAAACGTTATTTCAGCAAATGACACTATTGTAATTATGGATCCAGCTAGTGGAGCTGAATTAAAAGCATTAGTAGAAATTAGCGCTGACACATCAGCTACATTAGCTACACTAACAGTTAAGCCTTATACTCAACAAGATCTTGTTGCTGGTGGTGGTGCTGCTGGTGAAGTAGATTTTACAGGTTTAACAACTCTTAAAATCTTTGTATATGGTTCTGAATTTAAGAAAGGAACAGCTGATGGACGCGAGCGTTCAATCACTCCTTCTTTTACTCAGTTTTCTAACTCACCTATTATCATTAAAGATAAATACGAAATCAATGGTTCTGACACAGCTCAGATCGGTTGGGTTGAAGTAGCTACTGAAGATGGTACATCAGGTTTTCTATGGTATTTAAAAGCAGAGTCTGAAACACGTCTACGCTTTGAAGATTACTTAGAAATGGCTTTAGTTGAAGGTGAAAAAGTAAGTGGAACATCTACGCTAGGAGCTGGAACTGTAGGTTACAAAGGAACTGAAGGTTTATTTTCAGCTGTAGCTGGCCGCGGTAACACAATCAATAACTTTACCGGAGCAAATGGTAGTTTAGATGATTTTGATAGTATTTTGAAAAACCTTGATACTCAAGGAGCTATCGAAGAAAACATGTTGTTTGTTGACAGGAGTTTAGCTCTTGAAATCGACGATATGCTAGGTGGCGTTTCCTTAGGTACTGAAGGTGGTACAGCTTACGGACTATTTGAAAACTCTGAAGAAATGGCATTGAATCTTGGGTTCAGTGGTTTCCGCAGAGGTTCTTATGACTTTTATAAGACTGACTGGAAATATCTAAACGATGCATCAACTCGTGGAGCTGTTGCTGTTTCAGGTATTGAAGGAATTCTTATACCAGCAGGTACATCAACAGTGTATGATCAAATTCTAGGAACAAACATCCGTCGTCCATTCTTGCACGTACGATACAGAGCATCACAAGCTGATGATCGTCGTATGAAGTCTTGGATTACAGGATCTGTAGGTGGTGCTTACACTTCTGCGCTTGACGCAATGCAAGTACACTTCTTATCTGAAAGATGTTTAGTTACTCAAGGTGCTAATAACTTTGTGTTATTTACAGCGTCTGCGTAATTTGTTTATTTAAAGGTACGGGCGCTTCGGCGCCCAAAGCCTTTATTTTTTAATTATTTAATTTTATTATATCATGGCAAAAAAAGCTATAGCAGAAGAAACAATTGAGGTTGCACCTCAAAAAGTCGAAAAGACAGTAGTAAAAAAACCAACAAAACCTAGTTGGGAAATAAAAGATAGAACATATCTATTAAAAGGCGGTAAACAACCATTAACTTATATGATGCAGGGTAGACACTCTCGTAGGTTTCCTTTATTATGGTTTGATACTAATTCAAATGAGCAAAGGGAATTACGCTACGCTACTAACATGAACAGTCCTTTTAGAGACGAGCAAAAAGGAGAGGTTACGCTAGGTCATATTATGTTTCAAAATGGAGTGCTTACAGTACCTAAAGAAAAACAAAACTTGCAAAAGCTATTATCATTATATCACCCTAAAAAGAACGTTATATATTATGAGTTTGATCAAGTTGAAGTAGCTAGAGATGAGCTAGAAGATTTAGAGTGGGAATTAGAAGCTTTAAACCTAGCTAAAAATATAGACATAGACCATGCAGAAGCTATACTTAGAGTTGAGCTTGGTAGCAAGGTAGGAGCGATGAGTTCTAAAGAAATAAAAAGAGATGTAATGTTGTTTGCTAAGAAAAACGCTGTATTGTTTTTGAATTTAGCAAATGATGAAAATGTAGAGCTTAGAAACTTTGCTATTAAAGCATCAGAAGCTAATATAATTTATTTAGCACCGGACCAAAAAAGTATACACTGGTCTTCAAATAATAAAAAGTTAATGGTAGTACCTTTTGATGAAAATCCATATAGTGCATTTGCATCATATTTAAAAACAGATGAAGGTGTAGAGGTTTATAAATCAATCGAGAAAAAACTAAATTAACCTGTAACAATAGTAATGAGGCGGTTCGCCGCCTCTTTATTGTAATAAAAAAATAAAAATGGCAGTAAACGTAAATACGGTATATCAAACTGTGTTACTAATACTAAACAAAGAGCAACGGGGTTATATGACTCCAACTGAGTTTAATAATGTAGCGACACAAGTGCAGCTTGAAATATTCGAAAAATATTTTGAAGATTTAAATCAACAAGTAAGGGTGCCGCAAACAAATACGGATTACGCTAATAGACCAGAAAATATAGATGAAAAAATGTCTATATTTAGAACTTCAGGTAATTGTAACTACAATATATCTGGAAGATTTTTTAATCTACCTACGGTAGATTTTTCTGGTAATACTATATCTTCAACACAGAATTCACCAGATGAGTCAGGCTTTTATATGCTTGGCAATGTTGTTTTAAATAACGAAACAGAGTTTCAAAGAGTAGATAGAACAACATTTTACTACACAAACAAATCAGGTTTAACTAAACCATCAAAATATTTTCCAATATATCTATTAGAAAGCAATAGAATATTTGTAAGACCAGCAGATATAGCTAGCAACGTAAGTGTTGATTTTATACGCAAACCTAAAAGTGTCGTATGGGGTTTTAACGCTGGTGGTCTTGGTCAATACGTGTGGAATAAAACAGCTTATTCAAATAGCAACCCAACAGGTTCTATAAATTTTGAGCTGCACGAGTCAGAACAAACTGATATTGTTATGAAAATATTATTGTACGCTGGTATAATAATAAGAGATCCTCAAATAGTACAAGCGGCAGCTTCACAAGTTCAAGCTGAAGAAGTTAACGAAAAAAGTTAAATAAATTATGCCAATAACAAATACTCCTAATGGTGGTTTAATAGAAGAAACTAACCAACAGTATTACGCGGGTTCGCAGACTATAATATCTACAGCTAATCAAAGTGTTTTTAACTATACATTTGATACTGAGTTAGATTTTAGAAACGCAGATCCAGGATCAACAGGTTATGCTTTAAATAATTTTAAACTATACGTTAGTTCTACTGGTGCTCCTGATTCTTTTGAAGAATTTATACCTAGCAGTTCTTTATTTATACCTTATACAGTTTCTAACAACACTATAACAGTTTTAGATAGCGATGGATCAACGTTAAACATTGGTACTTATTTAGTAGTTCAATTAAAAAGTAGACGTGGTGGAAGTTTTGGAGATAGAGATGCTTACGGATCTACTGTTGAAGAAAATTATGGAAGCTATGAGTATATAAAAATAGTTGATGTAGTAAATAATTTTTTACTAGCGTATGTAGGTGAAGGCAAATTAATATCTAATGTAAAAAGAACAGATGTTATATTTCACGCTAAACGTGCTATACAAGAGTTTAGCTTTGACACTTTAAAAGTTGTAAAGTCTCAAGAGTTAACAGTACCAATTGGTTTAAGCTTGCCATTACCACAAGACTATATAAACCTTGTTGCAGCTTCTCGTATTGATAATCAAGGTGTTAAACACCCTATATATCCTACAGATTTAAGTATTAGACCTCAACAAACTCTTATACAAGATAACGATGGTATACCTGTTCAGGATAACCAAGGTACAAATACACAGGGTAATCCTTCTAAAACAAACGAGCGGTGGGATAACAACCAAATAAAAAGTCGAGAAGAACTTTATGATTACTGGGTAGGTTTAGGTTACCAAAATGGTGACTGGCCTCAAGGTTGGGGATATCCGGGGCAACAATACGGTCTTGATACTACCTTAGCAAACATTAATGGTTATTACATGATAGACCAGGCGTTTGGTAAAATATCTTTCTCTAACGATCTTACAGAGTCTCTTATAGTATTAGAGTACATATCAGATGGTCTAGCATATGAAGAAGATATGAAGATACCTAAAATGGCTGAAGAAGCTATGTACGCGCATATATCACACGCTATAGTAGCTAGTAGAATAGGTCAACCAGAATATATAGTACAAAGATTAAAAAGAGAACGTAGTGCTAAGCTTAGAAACGCTAAACTAAGGTTATCTAATATAAAACCTATAGATATCATACAAGCTTTCAGAGGTAAATCTAAATGGATAAAACACTAGAATTAAATGGCTGAAGTTAAAAACGCTTTTATTAAATCTAAAATGAATCAAGACTTGGATGCTAGATTGCTTCCAAGCGGTGAGTACAGAGAAGGATTTAATATACAAGTTAGTAAATCAGAGGGTCCTGACGTTGGAGCGTTAGAGAATGTACTTGGTAATCAAATAATACAATCAACTCAAGATAACTTAGAAGTATTAACAGGTTTATCTACCGTCAGTATAATAGGTGCTTATATAGACAAAAGCAGTGATACTTTATTTTTGTTTATAACTAATAACACTCAAGACGAATCATACAACCCTAATGGTAAAAACTTTATATATTCTTTTAACGTAACCAACGGGTTATTTACTAAATTAGTTGAAGGCGCTTTTTTAAATTTTCACACTAATTATCCTGTTATAGGTGTTAACCTTTTAGAAAACTTATTGTTTTTTACAGACAATAGAAATCAACCTAGAAAAATAAATATAAATGAAGCCAATACAAATATTGGTTCTAATATAGCTACTTATTATACTACAGAAGATCAAATATCTGTAGCTAAATATAGCCCTTATCAAGCTATAAATTTATACAAGTATCAAACAGATCCCGTACCTTATGGAGGCCAAGCAGGGTTTGTAACTACAATGCAAGATGCTGTTAGTGAAAAACTGCCTGACGGTACAACTGACAATCCTTATTATGACGCTACATATCCTGGAGATCAAGATTTTTTAGAAGACAAGTTTGTTAGGTTTGGTTACAGATTTAAATTTGTAGATGGTGAATACTCTGTATTTTCTACGTTCACACAAGAAGCTTTTATACCTCAACAAGACGGTTATTTTTTAGGTAATGATCAGTATATTACACCTGGAGATGATTCAAACATAACTGATGACGAGGCTAATACGTATAGAAGCGGTGAAGTTTCTTTTATGATTAATAAAGCTAATAAAATTAATTTAGTAATACCTATAGAGTCTGAAAATTTTATTGAAGATCAAAATATTGTTGAAATAGATATTCTTTACAAAGAATCAGATGGGCTAGCTGTACAAGTAGTAGACACCTTAGATAAATCATATATTGAAAATAATATAACAGAATATACTGGATTATATTTTATAGAATATGAATATCAAGGTAGAAAACCATATAAAACGTTACCAGAAAGTCAACTACTTAGAGTGTACGACAAAGTACCTGTTAAGGCTTTTGGACAAGAAGTTTCAGGTAATAGAATTATATATTCTAATTTTCAAGACAAGCATACTCCTCCTGTTAATTTAAATTACAATATAACAGTATCACCTAAATTTAATTTTAAAGTTTCAACACCTGGTGTTTCTATTAATCCAACTGGGTATAATACTAGTATTGTAGAATATCCAGAGCACACGGTTAAACAAGATAGAAATTATCAAGTAGGTGTTGTACTTTCAGATAAGTTTGGAAGATCATCTACTGTTTTATTATCAGCTTTAGATAGCACTAGTCCAACAGGACTTGATGAAGGTGTATTTTATGGATCTACAGTGTTTCATGAATACATAAACAAAGCGCAATATCAAGGTGATTACAAACCAAATGCATGGGCTGGTGATTCAATAAAACTAATATTTAACGATAGTATACAAAAAGAAAGCGATAGAGCTGGATATCCAGGTGTTTATAACGGAGATCCAACAAAAACTGAATATAACCCGTTAGGTTGGTATAGCTATAAAATAGTTGTTAAACAAACAGAACAAGAGTATTACAACGTATATTTACCTGGTATACTAGAAGGCGATCCTAACGCGCCTACAACTGCTGGCAACCCAACAGGTACGATAGCTACAATACCTTTAATAGGTGATAACGTTAATAAAGTTCCTAAAGAATTAACAAACGTAAACCCTACTCAAAAACAATTTTCAAGTAATACTGTTTTATTTCCAAGAGTTACAGCAAATTTTGTTGATCAAACTAATCCTACTTTTAACGAAGCTTTTTTTCCTACAAGCAAAGGTGTTAATGTAGCCGCTTTAGGTGATTATAGAGATTTGTTAAGAGATACAAATGGCGATCCTATAGATCCGCTTAGTGATATTTACGAATCAACAACAAATCCTTTGATAGCCAGACTTGCAACTGCTAATTCTGGAGTAGCTTATTCAAGTGATATTCTAGGAAGTTTTCCTACCAAAAACCCCCAACCATATCCTTATTATTTAAGTGTATTAGAAACAAACCCTGTAGTTTCAAGAATAGAAATATATTACGAAACATCTACATCTGGTTTAGTTTCAGATTTAAACACCGCTACATTAGAAGGCGCTCTTACACCTGTTGAATTAAAAGATTGGAATTTTACTTTAAACGAAAACGACGCTATAGGCAATCAAGTTAGTGATCCTTTTTATGTTACTCAAGTAGATCCTTTACAAGGTCTTATACCAGCAACTAATTCAACATTAAATTCTTTTATTGTTATAGATAACAACGGTGTTGATAGAACTGTTGATTTTCAAGTAGTAAAAGTACCTGGTGGTGGAGCTTTAAGTTATGATACTTATTATATAACCACAACTACTACTTTTGTTTATACTTCTGAATCATCAACTGGTGATGGTAATTTTGAATTTTCATTTAATTTTAGCATAACAGGGCAATCCACAAGCGAAACTTTTTTAAGGAATGGTCTTTTACAAAACTCTAATCCTACAATATTAGCTACCGACGGTACAGCAAATTTACCTACGTCTATACAAATAAACCCTGGGGATATAGATATATATCAATTTACAGGTAAAAACGGAACTGTTAGTCAAGATCCTGGTGATAGAAATATAGATTTATTTTGGAGTATAACTTCTGGTAATGAAACTGAAAACTTTGAAATAACAACTAATGGTCTTTTAAAAGCTATTGGTGATAATATTACTGGTAATTTTAATTTAACAATACGTCTTCAAGACGGCGGTGGTGCTTTAGATGAGTACCTGTTGCAAGTTACATCTGATGTTATACCTAATCTTACTTTTATTAATGATAGTTTTTGGTGTACTCCAACAGCACCTATAACGCTTAGTGCTGGCAATGGTAGTAGCTCAGGATTTTATTGGACATCTTCAGCTGACAATGCTCAGTCGAACGAACCATACGTAAGAGATATAAATACTAGTTTACAACTACCTAGCACGCTAGGTGGATATGATACTAGATCACAAACAGCGCAACAATCAGGCTGTAACATGTTTACTTTTTCTAATACTAATTTTACTAGCAAAGGAAATTATACTGATAATTTAGTTGTAAACCAAAGCCCACAAACTGATACAAACTTGCAATCAGGAACCGCATTTGTACAGGTTACTGCTAACGCTAGACAACCTTACTATAGCGATGCATCAGGTAGCGGCATTGGTCAGGGTTGCATAAATGGTTTTGATGGTTTATTAAAAGTTACATTTCCAATAGTGTTACAATATAGAGATCCTAACAGCTCTAGCTATCCAAACAATTGGATTACAGCTATTGATACTGAAGGTGTAGACTGTACATTTGGAGGTGAGCAACAAACTAGTAGTAACCCTAGACTTGCTTATAATAATAACTTTGGTTTTTCTAAATCAGGTGTATTAGTTGAAAGAAACATATCTAGTCTATCTACGCCTGGTGGAAATCCAGACGATACATCACAGGTTAATATACAAATGTTTAAAGAAGGATTAGACGGTTGGCAGCAACCTTACGAACAGATAAGTGGTGGAGATGCTATAGAAAACGGAGAGCAACAAGTTTCTGGTTGGACTGTAGAAGCAACTACTCAAGGTGAAATAATTAATCCATCAACTTTTAGATTAAAAACTTTAGATTTATATGGGCAAAAAGCTTTGAAGTTTTTTGATTTATTTTTAACAAGAAATAATTCAAATTCATCAACACCTTTTACTGTAAAGGTAAAAATAAACGGAGAAGATATTGAAACTCAATATGTTACAACTAATAATTTTAATAATAGTTACAGGGTACAATTAAATAATTATAGATCAGAACAAGGGAAAAATTTTACAGTATTTATAGAAGCTGATAGTAATATATCTTTTGATTCAATAGCTTACGAAATGAGCGACTTTGGTAGTGGTCAAGCTAATACATCGTCAGAGTTTTCTACAGCTTTTGAATATGTAGCTACTTCTTCTACAGATGCGGTTTACACAACTGTTTTAGCATCTGAATCTAAACTTACAAAAACTTTTGCTTTTGGTAGAGATCAATACTACAACGAAAGACCAGATAGATTTGGTGATTACAGACTTATAGTTAGATATCCTTTTGGAGATTACCCAGCGCCTGTTTCTTCAACGTGTGGTGGTAATGGTTTAGCTACAGTAACGCCTACTGGTTGTCCAGACAACGATGTGTTTAAGTCTACAAATAACATTGATTTTAGTGATGTGAAAATGCAATACGGTGATTTCTATAATCCTGTAGCAGCTGGAAAACCTTGTTTACCTACAGAGTATAGTGATATTATTAATCCTTCTTCTTACGAATATAAAATATCTACAATACCTATTAATGATATAGATCAAAATACATCTATAGAATTAGCTTCTAGAATACTACCCACAAGAACTGTATACGCTAGAGAGTGGCATTGTAAATATATAACAAAGTTATATACAGACGCCGCGCTTCAAAATGAAGTAACAAATTTAGTTAGTGGTTGGTATAGTTATTCTTTAGCAACTGATGTCTCTAGAGTTGAAACTAGTGGCATGCAAAGTTATGACTTTGTGTTATCACAAAACGATAGATCACACTCTCAAGAACAAGGAGCAACAATAGCTAGTATAGATTCTAACGAAGAAAGACGTTGGGTAGCTTATTTTACTAATGGTGTTAAACAAGCCGCGTCGGCTGTTTCTAATATATTTGGAACAAGTGGTTTTAGTGATATAGGTGACGATGATGGTGATGCTGATTGCGTTGGAATTAATATATATCCGCAAAGTTATTTTGATGAAGAAAATCAATTTGAGAGTAACTCAAAAACATTAGCATATACTACCTGTGGTGGTGTTTCTAGTACAATAAGCTTTAGTCCTAGCGGTATTATTGGTCAAAATACACAAGAGTATTTTACAGTTTGTGTAGATAGAACTCAACTAATAACCGTAGATAATCAACCAATAGATCCAGGAATTGATTCTGATAGCGATTGTTCTAGTTCTGGTGGGTTCGGTGATACCTTACAAGAGGATCTAGGTAACTAGAGTAATATAATAAAAAAATAAGTGATAATAAAATATGCCAGCTATAATAGAAGTTAAGTATTTTAACGCGTTTGTATTAAGAAAAACATTTAACGCAGGTGATGTTCCTACTTGGGGTGGTTCTAGAGGTGATAACACTTACAACCAGCCTATTACAGCTATAACGCAAGATAACAAAGCTTGGTTTATAGAAGAGGCTAGAATAAAAGGCGGGTTTAATAATACGTCTGTAAGTTTTGGTACTAAGGCTTATTTAATAGAAGAAGAACCTAAAGCAAATTTTAGAATAAACTCTCTTATATATTCTGGTATATTTAACTCTAGAACAGGGGTTAATAACACTAATCAATTTCCAGCTGATAAAGATATAACTAAATCTGTAGATCCTGCTAATGGTAGTATACAAAAGTTATATGCTGAAGATACAAACCTTATTATATTTCAAGAAAATAAAATTAGTAGAGCTCTTATAGACAAAGATGCTATATACTCTGCCGAAGGTGGTGGTAGTGTTACGTCTTCAAATTTAGTTATAGGTCAAATAGTTCCTTACGCTGGTAATTTTGGTATAAGTAAAAACCCAGAAAGCTTTGCTGTGTACGGTTTTAGAAAGTATTTTGTTGATAAAAATAGAAACGCTGTGCTTAGATTATCTCAAGACGGTCTTACAGAAATATCTAATTACGGTATGAAAGATTTTTTTAGAGATCAATTAACATCTTTAGATACTGGTAATGTAGATACTATAGGTGTAAAACCTGGTAAAATTATAGGTGGTTGGGACACATATACAAAACAATACGTTGTATCGATGCAACCCAACGTTAATAACGAAAAAGAATCAGATTACGATAATTATAAAACACTTTCTTTTGACGAAGACGTAAGGGGTTGGACTAGTTTTTACAACTACAAACCTTCGTTTATGTTTAGCTTGAAAGGTAAATTTTATACTACACCGGTAGATTCAAGTAATGTAAACAGTGGCGTTTATCTTCATAATACACCAGATATAAATATTAATAGAGCTAATTTTTACGATAGACAATATAATTCTAGTATAAAGTTTATATTTAATCCTAAAGTTAGTTTATCTAAAAACTTTAAAACAATTAACTACGAAGGTAATAACGGTTGGCAAGTTGATTCGTTTGTAACTGATATAACTGGATTAGGATCACCAAACATCGGCCAAAGCAATTATACAACATCGGTAAGCCAAGATACAACAGCTGTAGTATTTAGTTATAACGAAGGTGCTTACGATTCTTATGGAAATCAAGCGCCTAACCAATTAATACCACCAGTGTTTCACGCTGGCTTTAATAGAAAAGAAAACAAGTATATGGCTAATTTAATTAGCACAAGCGGACCCGCATACGGCGAAGTATTGTTTAACGGTTCTATGACTGGTATTAAAGGTCACTTTGCAGAAGTAACAATGAGTACAGATTCTACAACAGATCCAGGTAAAATGAAAGAACTTTTTGCTGTATCATCTGAGTATGTAGACTCTGCGTATTAAATTAAATTATATGGAAATAGTAATAAAAAAAATATATGACTTTTACCCTACCATGAAGCAGTGGGCTAAAGATCATGATTTTATTTTACCACCTATACAAACAATGCCTTATGATATTTTTGTATTAAAAGAAAATGATGTTTATACGTATTGCTTAGGAGTTTTTATTGCTGACCAAGCAGCTATAACAGCATTTCCTTTGTCTAATAAAAAAGCTAAAAGGACAAAAAAAGGTCTAGTATTATTACATAAAGCTGTAGAAGATTATGTTAAAAAATTAAATATATATATACTGTGGACTACGACAGCCACAGATAAAGTAAGAAAAGCATTAATAGATTGTGATTGGTTTAAGGGAGATTCTTGTGTTGATCATTATATAAAAATAATAAATTAATTATGGGAAGAGCAGCGGGGGCAACTATCCAGGCAGGCGCTCAAATAGCAACGGCCGGTATGCAAATAGCATTTGCAAGCAAGCAGGCTAAAAGAGCTAGACAAAGAGAAGCTAAGCTTAAAGGTGAAATGGCAGAAGTTAAAAACTCTAGGCCTGATATTATAAATCCATACGAAGGTATAGAAGATTTAGGTGGAACTTTTGGAGATGCTTCAGGAGTTTTAGACGATCAATCTAGCCTAGCCATAGACACTAGTGGAGGTTTTTCAAATCCTTTTGCTAACATAGGTGTAGCAACTGGGGCGGCTGAGTTTGCTGCAGAGCAGGCTGATATATCGCTAGCTAACACACTAGATACTTTAGCAGCTACAGGTGCTAGTGCTGGTGGCGCGACTGCTTTAGCTCAAGCTGCATTGCAGAGTAAGCGTGGTATATCTAATGATATACAAAAACAAGAAATGCAAAACGCTCAGCTTAAAGCTCAGGGCGAACAGAACTTACAGCAAAGAGTTGCAGCTGAACAAGCTAGAGTACAAGGTGTACAAATATCTGAAGGTGTAAGACTTGACTCTGCAGAACTTTCAGAAGCTCAAAGAACTCAAGCTATGGCGTATCAAGAAGGTCAAAGGCTTCAAAACGCTGATGCTATGGGTGCTGAATATATGTTCGCACAAGAAGAGCGCAGAACTATAGACGATTTAAATAGATTAAACTCTCAAATAACAGGAGCTCAGCAAGCGCAACAAGCCGCAGCTGCAGGAGGTATGACAGCTCTTGGTAATCTAGGTCAAGGCTTAGGAAATTTAGGAGCTTCATTCGCAAAAGAATAAAAATACATACATGGCATTACCAACATTCACAAGAACATACAAATCGGTTGACGTACCAAAAAACGTAGCGCCAGTTAATTTATCTCAGCAATTTGCGGTTATGTCTGCGAATATGAATAAGCAGTTTGTAAAACAACAAGAGGCTGCTTTAAGAGCTCAAACAGCGCAAGCTAAAAGAGCTTCTGATCTACTTGAATATGGTTTAGATTTTAGTACTAAAAACCAAGCTGAGTTGTATAAAAATATGCAAACCGCTGGCGTAAATAATCCAGAGCTTTACACAGCTGGAAATACTCTTATAAACAATATGACGGAGTGGCAAATAGCAGCTAAGAAAGCCACGAGTAGAGAAGAGCAAGCTGAAGCTTTAAAAAATGTAGCGTATGCTAGATCAAAAATAAACGAATTAACGCTTTTAACAAACGAAGGTAGAGCTGCTGATCAATTGTTTGCTGAAGATTTTGCTAATGGATTTAACACTGTAGGAAGACAAGGCGGTGTAGCTACAGCTGGTAATATATCTTTTGGTTCTGAAGAAGCAGGTGTTGATTTTAATAAGTATCAATTAGGTATGTATGTTAGAAATGGCATTGGTAAAAACCTTAAAGAAGAATTTTTTGTAGAAGATGGCGTGTACAAGATAAAATATACCAGTGATAATATAACTAAAGCAGGTTATAAAGACGGTATGGTTGTAGACGCAAAAGAGTTTTTAGGTTTTCAACCTGAAACTGTACCAAAGTCTAATGAAGATATTGATGATAAGTTAAAAAATATTTGGAGTAAATCTAAAGGTGCTAACACTGTATATCAAGATCCTCTTGTTGTAGAAGGTGAGATAAGTGCTGATGGTATTTATGTTACTGAAAAAATAAAATTTAAAAAAGAAAACTTCTTTAAAGATGTTGCTAACGCTGTTGATCCTATAGCGGCTGGTAATTTAGCGTCTGGGAATCAAGCGGAAATAGACTTACAAACCACACTTATACCTCACTTTATATCTAAACTTGGAGATGAAGGATCTTTTGCTTATACAGACACAGAAGGTATAGAACAATCTATAAAGGTTTCAGATCTTAAAAACTTTAGTTTAAAACAAGGTGATGGTTCTTTTGGTGGTAATAAATGGAAAATAGAATCTCAAGAATTATACAAAGAACTTTTTAGAAACTACGCTTTTGATTACACTGGCGTAGCAAAAACTATAAGTAAAAATGATAAAGGTGCTTACTTTGTAAGTGGTAATACTACAAAATATAGTGGACCAAGAGGTGGAGGCCAAGGTACTCCCGCTGCTAGCCCAGCTACTATAGAAAAAATAAATGCTATTGAAATACCATTTGGTGATATGCCTGGTCCTGCAACAGAATCTGGTGAAAAACCTAGAAGACCTGTAGATATAGTAGCATTGTTAGGAAATTTAAATGCAGAAAGATTTTATGCTCAAGGAAAAATTTATAAAAATCCAGATGGCGTGATGGCTGTTGATATTAGTAAATCTACTAAAGGTAGAACTAGCGGTCCTAAAGCTACGTTACGTGCTGACATGACTGCTGATCAAATTAGAGACATACTAATAGAAATAGAAACAGGGCAAGACGCTCCTGAAAGAGAACAAGATCCATTCCTGCAATACCAAACTAATAAAATATAATTATGCCTAAGTACAAAAGAGCTTCTGGTCAAGAGTATGATATACCTCAAGATCAATTAGAAAACTTTTTATCTACATATCCTGATGCTGTAGAAGTTACAGAAGAAATACAAACTGATCCTACAGAGGGAAAGACAAACGGTGCTGTGGAAACGGATGCGGCTGTAGCACCAGTAACAACTCCAAGCAGAGCATCCATGATTGTAGATGCTCAACCAGAGAGTACGGAATCAGACTTGGTA
>Ga0181400_1000419_pt1 | contig 18350 bp, 17 predicted proteins | sample 23SPOviralmetaG_FD_130129 | JGI IMG/M metagenome (GOLD analysis project Ga0181400, IMG submission 130129) | Marine viral communities from the oligotrophic San Pedro Time Series (SPOT) site, San Pedro Channel, CA, USA - 23 SPOT_SRF_2011-06-22 | ecosystem: Environmental > Aquatic > Marine > Strait...
AAACAGAATAGGCGCACTGCCACCACTATCAGACGATGCAATCTGTGTACCTGTTGGGCTAGTAGCGTGGACAAACACAAAGTCAGCAGCTTGATAATTGTTGTAAGTAATAGCATAAGTCTGGCCAACTACAGTTGTAAGCAATTGGTAAACATATGCGCCAGAACTTGAATATGTTGCAGACAATCTCCCATCAGAATTTACTGATGCAGTACAGTTGTTGGCTGTCCATCCAGTTGTGCCGTTAGAAAAATCACCATTAGTCACAATGCTGGTAACATTGCCAGCATCCCAGCACCAAGCAACAAAACCTTCGCCGCTGGTATTTATGTTCTGGTTGCTTCCAATGGTAAACCCATCACTATCAAACGTAGTCAAAGTGTTTGTGTCAGTAGCTTCGGAGTTGGTTGCCGTTGACAAAAGATAAGTACCATTGCCGCGAATAGTATCAAACAAAAGATGCTGTCTTGTGCTTCTGCCCTTCGTCCAAACGAAATCCGGCGACAGCCCCAATCCGCTAATGCTTTGCGTACCACCATTGCCACGATAGGTAACAGTATTGAACCCCTCAGACACAACGTCATCTTGGAAGGTTAGGTGATAACCGTTTGTACCGTATGTGCCAGCGTAATCTTTAGCTTTCCAGTATCCGTCAACAGTCTCACCAAAATCGTCAGCGTCTAGGGCTTGACCGTCGATGAAGTGAATGTCGGACATATAGCCGTCAAAGTAGTCTGACACTTGAGGGGCGTAACCTATATGGTGAGCAACAGTATTATTAGTTTGGGTTTCTCTATCTAATTCAATTTTGTTATCGTTATCTAGCTCAATCCGAACACCGTTAACATAAATTTTTATTCTGTCGACCTCTGTTGCGTTTGTACTGTCGTAAGCCATAACGATATGATACCAAGCCGATGGGTCGCGAAATAATGCTATAGAATTTTGTTTTGCTATGCCAATACCGCTTTTCTCTTGTCTCCAAAACAACTGACCTTCATCGCTTGTCATTCTAAATAGGAGTTGGTCATTATTATTAATGTTTGAACTTGCGCCAAATAATACAGAATAGCCTGACCCACTAATTTTTCCACGCTTGGCCCAGCCACTCCAAGTCCAAGTCCTGCGGTTGCCAGCAGCAGCCGGTATCCGGCTTAGGTACTGGCTTGAGTCATCGTTGAACTTTAGGGATTGCTGCGATGCTGCTGCCGCTGCGCCAGAAGCATACATCCATTGTGAGGAACCTAGTGGGCTTGACATAGTAACTCCCTATGCAAATGCTAGTTGCGGTGTGCCTAACAATATTCTGCCATTTGCTGCAACAACGTATGGCACAATGTCTGTTGCGCTTGCCGCTGTTGAAAGCGTTAAGCCAGAACCGCCAGCAGTCTCATAATCAGTACCCAAAGACACAACACGATTACCAGTTCCGTCTTGTATAAATATGATAAATCCTGTTTGCCCTGTTGTTTCAGTTGTTGGATTTGCTAAAGTAACAGCGCCGGTTAAGGTAAGAATAAAATTTTGGTATGTTTCAAAACTTAAAGTAGTGCTGCCAGTTGCGTTTGACGAAAAGTTATTTCCTCTAACCGCTTTCCCAAATTTCACTTTAGCACCATCCACAATTAATGTGTCTGTGGTTGCCTCATCAAAACGAATATGCGCGTCTTGATCTGTGCCAAAGTACAGCTTTTTATCGTCAGGGATAGTAATCTCTGCGTTAGCGTCAGCAGTCACAGTTTTACTAGCTTCGACTAAACCAAGCGTTGTAATGTCGTTATAGTTTATTTCCGCTGCTGTAGCGGTAAGCCCCAAGTTAGTCAGGGCAGCGTCTGCATCACTCAAATCAGACAGGTTATTGGCTGATGTTAAAAACCCAGCAGTTGACGTTGCCACGTTATCCCAGCTTGAGCCGTTATAGACGCGGGTGATGTTGGCTGCTGTGTTAAAGTACAGATCACCTGTGTCAACGGTCAAGCCTTGGCCGGTGATGTAAGTCTGAGCCGCACTATCATCAGCGTGTGCGCCATAGTAACGATCAGTGAAATCATCTGCCGCTGCCTCTGCCGCAGCCTGTGCCGCTTGTGCAGCAGTTACGTTGTTGCCTGTCGTGACAACATCGGCATTAGTCAGAACCACGTCAGCGTTAGTCGATACCACGTCTGCCGCTGTTGATACCGCGTCTGCTGCTGCTGCTGTTGCTGAAGCTGCTGCCGCTGTGGCCGAAGCATCCGCAGCAGATGCGTCAACAACCAGATCAAACTTAGCCACGTCTGCGTTGCTGCTGATTGGCGTTGTACCACTCGATGTGTGCGCTGTGTTTACCCGGTATACGTTGCTATTGCTTGCGTCCTTTACCAAGTCCCGCACGTTAAATGCAACGCCCGCTGCCCAATTGCCGCGCCAGTTTCCAATATCCTCACCGGCAACCGGGTTGCCGTTTGTGTCAAATGCCAGTGTCTTGCCAGCGCGGCTGTCTTTTGTTGGCAACGTCATATCGACAACGCCGCCATCCTCAACCAACGCCGGGTCAAAGGCAGGCGCTCTAATCGCTCTGGCGTTCTCTTCTGCAACCTGTTGATCAAAAATTGTTAGCGAGTCTAGCTGCTCATTGAGGCTCGACGCCAACAAATCACCGGCTGTCACAAAGTCTGTCACGCGCTCAATGTCTCGCGCCCCAATCACAACAACTTGATCAGATGCCGTTGGGGTGGCCGGGATGTTGCCCCCAACATTAACAATCAGTGTAACTGAGCCGGTGCCATTAGCGTTGATCGTGACGGTAAAATCTGTGGTCAGTGTCAGTTTGGTTGCGTTAAAATAAACAACGATGTCGGTGTTAGCCAATATCTCAAACGAAAACGCATACGGCCCCAGACCGGCTGACCCGGTAAACACGACCCTGCGTGTAATTGCATTGATGTTATAGTCAGCCATTTTTACGCCTCATATGGTTGCCGTGATTATACATTATTTATCTCGCCGCCTCAATGCGGTCGGCTAAATCGGGGTACTCGTCAAACAAACGGTCACGCGCTTGTGATTTTGCCGCGCTAACAATAGCCTTTAAGCGGTCTAACTTATCTTCTTTCATGTCATCCTGATAATCGTTTTTGTAAATTTCTGTGTTCAAACTATCTAAAAGCGTCTGCCCACGCGCATAACCTTCATCGTCTGGCATATTGCCTCTAAAATCCATTTTGTTCATTAGTGTCAGCCAGCGATTATATTGCGCTGCATTAAGCAAAACACCACTAATCTTTTTGTTTGGCATTTGAACGCCATCGCCAAGTTCCATAAACTCGCGGTCAACGTCCTCATATTTTGCGTCCATAATTCTGACTGGGCTAACCCACTCATAACCAACGCCCTTACCTTGCTTAACTGTCTCGCCCCACAAATTTAGCCTAGGCTCTACCTGATCACTAAACAAAGGATTGCGGGCTTTCATTTTTTGCAATGCAGAATAAAAGCCACGCAACTCCGGCGGTAATTGTGTTGGATCTTCGCCAGCAATGCCCACCTCTGGCATCATTGGACTAGATGCCGCCGGGTCGGCGACACGCTCTGCGGTCGCGGCAAAAGATGAAACCGTAGGCAAGGCCGAACTTACTGCCGTTGTTAAGCGCTCTGCCAAAAGCTGCCGCACTTGCTCAAAGGCAACAGATGGATCTGGGTTCACTAGCGCCGCAGATAGATCAGACACGCCCTGCAAAAACGGCATCTCCATAGAATAATTGTAAAGTGCCAAGCCAGTGTGCGCGGCCAAGCTTGCTAAATCTTCTGGGTTATCTGAATATTGAGCGTAATAGCCAAAGTCAGCCGCCATTGCTAACATCCCAGAAATAGGATCAAACCGCGAATAGGTCACACTTTTATACTCGCCATTGGCTTGCTTGATGTTAATTGAAAACGGCTGTATCTTCATGCGCATCATAGCCTGACGCGCCTCTGGGTCAGTCGGGCCAGATCCGGTAATGATGACGCTCTTGTCTGGGCTATCAAGACCCATAGCCGTATACGCAAACATAGACATGATTCCGGTGCCTGTTGCCACACGCGCAATAGCTAAATCAGCCTCACGGCCACCTTTATCTATTGCTGTATAGAACGCATGACCAGCCGCAAATGGTGTGCGCCGGAATGCTTCCTTCATAATGTTCACTGGCGTTTTGTAAAACGGCACACCAAATATTTTAACAGCAGGGTGCGACATCAGCCCTTCAGCACCGCCAGCAAACTTTCCAAGGTCGCCTTGGAACGTAAGTTCTTTAGCGGCCTCGCTGGCCTTCATCTTAATTGGCTTTGGTGGGTTAGATATGACGCGGGCTTCCTCTTTTGCTTGCGCCTTTCTGGCGTCAATGACAGACCCGCCGCGTTGGATAACCGCGTCATACATAGACGCGCCCTGCTGGACAGCCTGCTTTTTGACTGAGGCGCGGTAAGCAATAGCCTTGAAAAACTCGTCCTCTGTCGTCAGAAAACGAAAGCCCATCCGGTTGTAAACGCCGAATGTGTTTACGAATGCCGCGCCAAAATTACCCGCACGGTACATATTGAAGATTTCACCGAAATCATCAGTCGTGCCAATGGCGCGTTTGTTTCTCACGTCAATCTTTGTGCCTGACGTTGGCTCACCTGTCACCATAGTCTTACCGGCGACTAGCATTGCGTCTTTAAATCCGGCGCGTAAACTATCAAGCTGGATTAATCCCTCACGCACATAAGCGCGATCCTTGTTGCCAGTGATTGTTGAGCGAGCCAAACCAATCCCGCCAGCAACTATTTCTTCAACGCCCTTCAGCATCATAAACGCGCTGTTGCCAGCGATGTTGACTGATTGTGAGACAGGGCTTGTCAGGATTGCGTTAAGGAAACTTTCAGCCACAAAATCTGCTGGCTTATCCCACCAGCGTGACTGCACAAACCGCGCCTGACTGGCCGCGTCTGGCAGTGACGCATAAGCGTCAAGATAACGCTCAAAGTCCATCATGTTGCCGCTCTCGATCAAAGCTGCTAATTCGTCAGATCTGCCGCCTTCTGCAATCCCAAGACGCTGCGCCTCGCGTGAGGCAAACAACAATCGGCCACCCTCTGACACAGCCCCAGAAATATTTGCATATAGCTTTGCTTCAGCGTTAATTAAATTTGATGCTTGCTCAAATATGGTTTTCTTTGTCGCTGGGTCAACAGCGTCAACTGCTTCTTGGCGCAATTCTAGAATGCGCTTGCTAATAGCCTTTGCGCCAATAAGCCCAGCCAAAACGTCCTCTGCTACTGCTGGCGAGCCGGGAGTGCGTTTCATAAACTCAATAACTAAGTTATCAATGCCGCCTTTTTCTGCTGCCTTTAACAAATTTTCATATGAAATAGTGCCACGCCGCGCCTGTTCAAACAGGGCTGCGTTGTTGTTTTTTACTGATTGCAAATGCGAGGCAAGGTCAATTTCGCCTGTTGCCTCTGCTATGCGGGGAAAGTTCAAGCCCTTGGTGTATTTTTCGGTAACGCCAAGATCAGCCGCAAAACTGGCCTCTTCCTCTTGCGTTGCGCGTCTAATAACAGTTTCCTCGCCGACCGGCGTTACAATCTCCGCTGGCCCTCTCGGCGTTACCCGCGCCTCTGCCTCCCCTGTCATTTTCTTTAAAGCTTTGGCACCACCGACAAACACGTCTTTAAAGCCAGCGACTTGCACTGGCTCACCAACGGCGATAACGTCTGACGGCCCAACAGGTTCAGATGGAATGACCTCTGGCAGCACCGGATCTTCTGGTGGTTGTTCAAACTTCACCTGTTGCAGATCGCGCTCTGCGTTGTCTTGGCTAATTAGCGCGTCTAGGTCTTTAGGTGATATTGGCATTGGTTATCCTTCTGGCTGTGATTTTTTAGCCATATAAAGGCGAGCTAAATCAGCGGCAAAAGCCTTGCTTTGCTCTGGGGTTAACCCTTCAATAAATTGATCGTATTCCAACGCCTCGCCTTGCTGGCTAGGGTTGGGCATTCCCAGTGATGTCACTGACATCGACTCCACGCTCTCTGGCGACATTTGCAAATTCTGTTTCATAATCTGTCGGTGCGCTCCTTTTTGTTCCTATGCCTAACTTAGCATATAACTCTTTTTCTGGATACCAGATCAACGCTTGCAATGCAGCGCGGTCTAGTTCGATTCCCTGTTGCCTTAATATATCAAGAGCCTCATCAACTGTGGCCCTCATGTAGTTCCGTTCTGTTCCTGTTCTTGGCTGCTCAAGAACTTTCTTTTGAGCCTCAACAAAATTCTTTGACGATTTGTTTAAATCAGTTTTGTCTTTATAACCGCTTTTCACATAATCTTTGTGGGCGCGGTACGCCAATTCTTGTAACAGTATATCATCAGACAACAATTCATCATAATCGTAACCGTATTCGGCTGCCGTCTCCGGCGTCACAGAATTTCTTATTCTGTCCATTTGCTTTGCGGCCGCTTCCGGGCTTTGCTCAACTATAAGGCCGCCTGTGTACCGACCCCAAGTTCTCATAAACCACCTGTCCATAGTCAAAGGCTTGTAATTGCCTTGCAAGTTTTGATAAAACCCACCACCAATCTTTGGCCCAAAAATAACACTAGCTGGCAGGCTTGTGTCTTTTGCTTCACCGCTTACACTAAATCCATATTTTTTACCAATTTGGTCTAGTTCCCTGACGGTAAACTCTTGGCTCATAAAATCGTAAAACTCAGTTTCACCCATTTCATCAACAAGGTTATTGTGCAACTCAAACGCTTTTTTCATTGCGTTGGTTTCTTTGCCATAACCAATATCAGGCATTTTTCCTGTTTTTAAATACTCATCAAAAGCAGCAAATGTGTTTTTTGAATTTTCTGGAACTGATGCGCCATTGCTAGTTATAGCGGTAATGAATTTAATTGCATTAGCCCTGTTGGGGTCAGCAGCAACTTCTGGATATACGCGCTCCGCAACACGCATAGCGTTATCCACTTTTTGCCTATACCAATCGCCTGCATTACCTTTTGATTTCATAGCGTGTAATGCTTCACGCGCCATCACTTTTGCAATTTTAGTTTGGTTTTCTGGGGTTGGGTCAGACCTTACACCTAATGATTTTGATCTTTCGTTAATGCGCTTTGCGACATCATAAAGATTTCCACCCGCCTCAAGCGTAGTTTCACCATCATATAGATCATCAATCAGTGACGAACTGCGCTCTTCTGGTGTTAGGTCAATAACGTCAGGCATAGCTTGTGGCACGGCTGGTGGCTCTTTACCCATTAGCTTCTGCGCACCCACAATAGCTTCGTCAATGGGTGCCATAGGATCAGCACCCATACCAAGCGTGACGCCCTCGCCGCGCTCTGCTATACGCGCTGGCGCACCCTCTGCAATAGCCTTACCAGCAGCGGCGGCACCCTTGCCAGTCGCAGCCGCGCCTTGTCCAAACCCAAAGAAACTGCCGACCTCCGCGCCTTGCATAAAGCCCTGCTTTACTTCGTCAGAGACACCGGACTGCGTAGCCCAGTCATCAAGAAAACCAAGCGTTGCGCCAGAGCCAAACTTGTTTGACACGTCCTCAACTTGCGTAATAAACGCATCAAGCCGACCCTGATCTTCATTTGGAAATGCAGCCTTATATAAACCTGTCGCCAATGCAGTTATATCGCCCGGCGCACCAACAAGGCCAGCAACCTTGCCCGGCACAAAACCAGCCACAGTGCCGCCGACCTCTGCCTCAGTTACCGGCGCATCAGCCGCCTCAGACATAGTGTAAATGTCACGATACCCACCAGCACCAACCGCTTGCATTTCTTCAAGCATTTGCAATCGAGAGCGGCGCACACCTTGCTCATCAGCCTCAACAGAAATAGGCGCTCCCGACTGATGCAAATCCATAGTGATGCCAAGTTCTTTGCTTATATCAGTCATCACTCGCCCCGCAATTCTTGTAATTCACGCGCATCCCTTAACAACTCAGCTAACAAAACCATATCTGTTCCCCCGCCAAAAAAGCCGGGCTGTACTGGGCTTGCCTGCAATGCTTGCGCTTTAGAAATTAATTCATCTAAGTCAGTAATAGATTTTCCAAACAAAGATTTTGACGCTTTGTTGACATTTCTTTGTATAGCATTAATTGCAGCATTTTTGTCTGGGTTAACCGTTGGGTCAGACTTTTCTTTTTCAATAACTTGTTTTGCATATTCGACAGGATCAAAAGCGGCGTTATCTTCTATTTTTAAAATTATGTCACTGCGATGTTTTGCAAATTGCTGTAAGTTCTCTGGTGCCTTTCCATACTTGCCGCGAGCCAAAAGTTCTGGCTTGCCATAAAAATCACTTAACAGCTCAACGGCGCGATTAAATCGTTTGTCACGCTGTGCCGTCAAATCGCCAAACAAACTATCCATTGTGCTGCTTGTAATTTCTCGATCTGTAAACGCATCAAGAATTGCATCCTCTGTAAGCTCGCGTTTCATTGCTAATCTATTAAGCTCAGAAATCCTATCAGCATTATCAACGCCGCCGTCAGTTTGAATGACTTTAAAATATTTATCAGCCTTTTCTGAATTAAGTTTTTCAAGCTTCTCAATTAATGGCGTTGCTTTTTCAAAGTTGCGATTTCTAATCGCAGTTGTTATTTGAGGCGTTAAGTCGTCAATTTTTTCTTTGCGCACGGCAGCTTCTCTGCGGTCAACGGCGTCCTCAAATGACATTGTTTCTTTTGCTTGGTCTATAAAGCTTTTACGCAATAAGGTTTTTTCTTCATCATTTAACACGGCATAAAGCGGAGAATATCTTTCCCCAAAGTCACCAGACAGTGCGGCGCGGGCGTTGCCGGGCTTTTTCATGTGATCGAGCAACACGCCGACCTTTGCCTTTGACAACATAGTTTGCACTTCGGCTGACTTCTTTACGCCATATTCTCTGTTGCCAGTATTAATGGCAATGTCTACAGCTTCAGCAGCCTTGGCAGTTAATTGGCCAAGCACGATTTCAATGTCGGCGTCTGGCTGTTGCAGTATAGTTTTGAACTCGGCAGGAAAGTATGACAGCGCGTTGTCAGCCGCGGCGATTTTCTGCGTCTGATAAATTTGCAACTTTGCCTCAAGCGCAGACTTATAAAGTGTTGACGCACTTGAATTAACTGTCGCCGAATATTTCAAACCTTGGTCAACGTCAATGCCAGCAATCAATTCGCTGTGACTGCCAATCATGTCAGACAAATCTTGGCGCATATCTGAGATGTCGATATCTTGGCCATTCTTAATCATCGCCGAATAGCTAGATATCTTTTTGTTGGCCTCAATTTGCAGTTCAGTCGTTAGCTGCTGCGCCGCGGTGGCAGTCGTGACTGCGCCAAAAACAGTGTCTGGATCGCCGACAATCTCTTCAATGTCACGACCCTGCGCAATCGCGTCTTGGATTTGTTCTGCCGTTACTGGATTTTCAAATGCGTACTTGGCCGCCTCGCGCTTGGTCGATGCGACCTTCTTTTTATATGCGTAATCTACCATAGCATCTAGGCTCTTGCCGAGACTGCGGTAAGCGTCACCTTGCGCACGACCAGCCGACACAAAGTCAACATTCTGCACAGATGGGATTGCTACCCCTAATGGGCGATATCTTGGTAATTCTGCCATATTTAAACCTGTGTCATCCCAGCGATGCCGCCTTTAACCCAATGTCAAAAATAGTTCCCACGGTTTCCGCTTGTGCGCGTTTTAAAACGCCTTTTGCTTGCAAGCCATATTGCATAGCTTTGATTTCGCCAGTACCAAATGCCATTATCTCGCCATCGCGGCTTGTGTAAATCTCATTAACACCCTTCTTTTCAGCATACAAAGACAATGCCCTCGCGCTGCCGCTAAAAGGGTCAATGCCGCCAGCACCAGCCCGCGCATTAATAGCAGCCTTAGTTGCCAAGATATTGTCCATAACAGCAATGCCCTGCTGCTTATATTTTAACACCTCAGAACGCGCCTGCACTTTTGCGTAAGCGCCTTGGGTAACTAGCGCCTTCGCTTCGGTCTTGGCTATGTTGCCCGCAAATAATCCACTCATATTACTGTCCTACGCTCACTTTGTAATCAATGCCTAGCAGTGTCATTTTTAATGGCACCTCTTGGCCGATTGTTATTTGCCCATCATAAGTATAACCCAAAAGGCCGTGCAATGTCTTGATGCCTGTGTACTCAGGCACTGCACTGCCAAACACATTTGCGCCAAACTGGCGGAACGCGATTAGCTTGTTGTCGATTGTTAGAGACTGCGTTTCAAACAATTCGGCGTTTACCTCAAAGATGCGCTTCTTAAATCCCTTTAGAGAGCCGCTGGGCAGGTTTGGCTCGACCGGCAATGTCTTTACCTCTGGCGTAAAGTTGAGGCCAACTTTGTAGCTTGTAGACGCCGCAGTGGCAAAGGTAACAGTAAACGGTGACGCTGGCACGGTTTGGTCAGGCTCAACGACACCATCGCGAATAATCTTAATGCTCTTGGCCTCTAAGTGCGTCACGTTTACAGAGCTGGCAGCACCGCCGGTTATTGAGCAATCGAGCAATGTGTCTGCGTCAAACAATTCAACATAGTAAACATCAACGCTGTTAACCGTGCGCTTCACCACAACGTAAATGTCGTCAACGTCAACACCAATATTTATGAACTCGCCATCGGTTGTCCACTCTGACGGCGCAATGACGTTTTGGCTGCGCAATAATGTATAACAGGCAATGCTGCCATCTTCGCCGTTTACCAACATCAACCGATCGCCCTCATCAGTTGATGTGGCAACACGCACCGCCATTTCTTCTGGCGTCTTGAGCAGATGCGATGACAGCAGCGAAATCTTGGCTGACGTGTATGCTTGCACTGCATCACTAAAGATAAACTCTTGGATAGCCTTGCCCTGCCTTTGGATAAACAAGGTTGAGCCGTCCACGTTTTGCAACCGAATGCCCGGCTTACTGCCAAAAGCAGTCTGCTGCTTGACGATAAGGCTGCTAGGCGTGATCGGCGTATCTAGCGTCTGCGGCACATAGAACTCAGCGCCGGTCGTAAAGATTTGCAAGTGACGGCCAGAGAAGATATCAACAATTGCGTTAAATGTGCCGGTGTCTAGTGTCGCCTCAACAGCCGCATCATCGAGCGCTTCGCCGGGGTTAAAATTAAAAAAGTCTGCAACCCGGCTGCCATACAAAGTTGACGGCCTGCTTTTTAGCCCACCAAAGAACAAACGCCCTTCGTGGAATGTTACTGAGCGAGGGTAGCCCCTGTCGGCTGACCACGCATTTTCGTATCCATATTCAAGCTCCCAATTGCCTGACGTTAGTGCGCTTGTGTCAAAAAATGGTATTTCAACAAACGCTTTTACAGATGTGTCGGACACAAACTCAGTAATTCTGACGCGGCCAAACCCGTTTACAGCGTTGAAATACTCATCAACACTATCCTCGCCAAACGCCTTGATAGAATATTGCGTTGTTGCATCTGGGGCTGGATCAAACGCTGGGTAAACTGTCGCCACCTTAGTTGTGGCATCATAGTCGGTTATATGCCTGTGCTGGCCCGAACCAGTGCCGCCGGTCAAATGAATTGACAAACCATTACATTGATCATCACTGCTGTAATTGGTTGCGCTTTTTAGCGTTATGGTAGTTGTTGTTCCAGCTTGTGCCGTGCCAGTGTCTGTTGTAACAGATGACGCTGTAATTGTTATGTTGCCGAATGTGGCGCTTGGTGTGATAGTATATTGTGGGCTATCTACATTTAAGGTAAATGCGTACTTAGGAATAAACACAAAACTTAAATTACTGACTGTCCAACTATTGTCGCCCGCACCGCGCAAAATTTTTAACGGCGGCAAATCTTCATGAACCACGATAACAGTGTCGGCTGACTGCACCCAGTTCATCTCTGGCAATATGGAGCTAGTCAAACTAGCCACAGCCAGAAAATCGTTGCCGCTGCCGTTGATGTCTGTAATCAACGAGCCGTCTTTGAATACATACATTTTGCCGGGCGTAAACACCAACATATAGCTGTCAGATATACTGAACTCAAAAGACACCATCCGCACCGCATCACCGGCACCGCTGTCTAGCTCTGCAATAAATTTAGTGCCATCACGCCGCTTTGCCCCGCCTTGCGGCTGAATGCTGACATTCCGCGCAGTTGACAGGCCAGACTTATATTGGCCAATGTCAGTACGCGACCGCAGTTTTGGGTCAAGCTCACCAGCGGTAAAGTCATTCTGTATTTGAATGATGCGGCTCATGCTAGAACCTTATATCTGAAATGGGAAACTCTTGTATTTGTTGCGCCGGGCGGTCAGCACCGTCAATGTTAATAGATACGCGAACCAAGCCACCGCGCATATTCTCAGACGGCGAACCATATGCTTTTTGATGGTAATAATCAGCCTTTGTAATTTGATCAGTGATCGGCTCAGCAAACTCAGCCGCCAGTGCCATTTTTAACAAACGCACAAAATACGGCGGAAAAATGGCAGGCTCTGGCCGGAACTGGTAATCAACCCAAATGCTTTCGTAGTTTGTATAAAGGCCAAGGTTGTAAAGTTCAAAATCTCGAACCGTATTTGCGCCGACAGAGCTTGTATTAAACACAGCCTTTGGGTTGCCAAGAATGTCACCCGGCAGCGCATAAGTGTATTTCCATTCGTTGATTGGGGTACTGGCAAGCTGCGCCAATTGCACCTTTTGCACAGACCAAGAGTAAGCATATTGCATTAAGAGAGTGTCGCGAACATCGTCATATAGGCGATCCGCAACCTGCGCTTCATCGGTGCCGGTTGCAAATGATGATAAAGGCGCTGCGCCCAACATAATCAAAGCATCAGAACAGATTGATAGTTTGGTATCACCAGCCGCCATTGCGCTACTCCAGAATAGGGAAAGGGGGCCGGTTGCCCGGCCCCGCTTAGATTAGTCTGCGTCAGCGACTGATACAGCCGTGCCGTCTGATACGTCAACAACACCAGATGCGTTTGACAGAACAACAACGATTGACATTGTTGGGGTCGCGCTGTCGTGAACAAAGATCACATCACCAACTGCCACTGTGTCTGACAAGTCGTTGAAATAACCTTCGGTGTTCACAGTCGCAATCGCGTCTGCTGATGTATAGGTGTACATTGATGGTGCGTTGCCAGATTTAGCTGCACCGATAACATTCCATCCTGCTGAAGAGAAAGCCATTTTCTAAACTCCTTTCTATTCAGTCGCTGAGATTTTGACAATGCCATCGTCATCAATGGCAACCGCACCAGCGGAGAACATTGAAGAAACGAGGAATGACGTTTTCTCAGGAACGTAGTTGATTTCTGACTTTTGGTTCATGCCGATACCAAGGCCGATTGCATCGCGATGAAACGCAAAGCAAGTGCGGGTTGATGGGATAGGCAGGCCACCTTCATCACGATCACCAAGTGTGATGAACTTAAAGCCGAGGAAAGTGTCGATCTCACCTGTTGAAAGAGCCTTCACAGTAGCAAAATCGCTGCTGGTCAGTTCTGTCTCATCAAGCAATGCTGACAAACCGTTTGCGTGGATGATCATGCAACGGCCTTCTGCTGGTACGTTTTTCACATCTAGAGCCTTCTTAGCTGCGAGCAGCTTTGCAAGGTTCATATTTGTGCCTGCGCCACCAACAGTTGTTGCAACGGTTGACGGTGCGGAAGCTGCATTGAGCGCGTCAATAACAAGCTGATCCATACGGCGACCAATAGCTGCACCGACTACTTGCACCAATTCACGGCGCTCGTCAAAATTGACTTTCTGCTGCGAAAAGATGTCGCTGTACTCGGCAGCGATATAATCGGACATTGTTGCTGTGACTTGTGAGTAAGTCACGTTCAGAGGTGTAACGTCAGTTTGCGGAACGCGAACTGTTGCGGTGCCTTTCCCGATCTTCGGGAACTTCACCTGATTGCCTTCGACACTTGTTCTTTCGCGAGTAATGCCAGCCAAAGCACGAGATGCTTGATAAGCCTGCTTCACTTCCGCATCGAACAATTGCACAAAAGCATTGGAAATGCCTACAGCCATTTTCCTATTCCTTTGTAAAAGTTAAAACACGATTAGCGCCTAGCAGGTATCCTTCCGGGCTGCGGCTTGGGCATACACGCTACGCCCCCAAGCGTTGGCGACAGGTCGAAAGCCGATTGTCTGTCAACAGGTATTATATTGAAAAAAGAAGGAACTGTAAACAGTTCCCTCTTGACCTTTAAGTTGGTGAGTATTCGTCGTTGCCAAACGCTTGCTCAAACATTTTTTCAACCTTCATGCGGTAGGTTGGGTCAGTTTGATATTCTGGTTTGCCAACCATAGCCATCAATTCGTCTTTTGACGGCGCACCGGCCAACGGCGCAACGTCTACCGGGATAGCCTTGTCGCCATAATAGCTGCGCACTTTTTGCAAAGCTCTCATGCCTTGGGCTGTGCCGCCCATAATTTTGAACTCTTCAAAATCATCCTCAGACCAAACACCTTTGCGCACCAGACCAGAGGCCCAGTCAGACATTGATTTGATGATTGCGTCGGCATTGTTGCCCAACTTTTCATATTCTTCTTTGTATGAAATGTCTGCGGCCTCGGCCTCATCACCAGCCATAGAAATAAACTTGCCAGCAAGCTCTTCAAACGCCGACTGGCTAATGCCGTTTTCTTTAGCCCAGTCTTTGTATGCTGTGTAAAGCTCGTCATCTTCTGGGATACCGGCCTCGGCAAAAACGCTTTCGTCGTATTCCTCTGGGGCTTTGTGCTTTCCTTGGCTAAACTTTTTCTGCAACTCAGAATAAGCCTTTGCCAAATCTTCGCCGGTATTAAATTTTTCTGGCAACCACTCAGGCTTTCCCTCTTCGGTTGCCGCCTCTGACGCTACTGCGTCACTAGAAACTGTCTCGCCATCAGGCTTAACGTGTGAGATTGTTTCTTCTGCTTGCTGTTGGTTATCGTCACTCTCAACTTGAGCATCGGCCAACAGACCATCAGTTTCGTTCATAGTGATCTCGCTCTTTTCATTCGCCGCTCAATTTCCCTGACCAGACTGTTCTGGCCTTCGCGAGCATAGCCGTGGCTGGCCTCTTCGCCGGGATACCACGTTGGCTGCTCTATCGTCAGTGCGCGTAGATGGGTGAGCAGCTTTGCCCCATCGTCACTGGCGAACACGCGCAAATAAAGACGATCAATGTCGTCCTTATCAACTTGCTGTTTTTCTGCAATCTTAGGGTCTACAGAACGTAGACCATCCCAACCGTCTGGGTTCATTCTTATGCCCCTTCTGGCGGTGCCTCACCCTCTGGCATTTCACCGGCCTCTGCTTGCGCCGCCATTTGGGCAGCTTCCATTGCCTGCTGCATCATCATCTCGCGTTCCTCTGGAGATGTGCGCAACTCAGCCGGGATACCCAGCTTGTCAGCAACATAATCTGCAATGCTGCCTGTCTTAACAGCCATTTGGCCTTCTGGGCCAAGGGCTGACGACATTTGCACCCACTGCATAATCTTTTCGATGTCACCCATATTTTGCGCTTGTGCAATCGGGCTGACTGGTGTGACTTTGACCTCAAGGCCATTGACGCGCAGTGGCATCTCAATCAGGCCGCGCTCATCCATCACATACAAGATACGCGCAATCATTGGCACCATAGTCTCGGTAATCAAACGACCGAAAGCGGAGCCAAGGTTCTGCGCCAATTCTTTCATGCGTTCTGCAATCTCTGTCGCTGACCGGGCTGACATATTATCAGGCGGCAGTGTGTCATCGAGCAAAATCTTTTTGACGTTCATGCGCAAATCATTGATGACGATCTGCGACACGTTAAAGTCACCAGATCGTGGCATCTGACGCAAGCTCTCACCTTGCGGGCCACCGTTACGCGCCACCGGGATAATGGCACCCGGCGCAATGCGGATTGCTTGCGGGTTTAAAACACCGTCATCAGCAGCAGTGTAAACACCGGCAATCGACAAGCTGGCATTTTTAAGCAGCAATTCTAGCGTCTTGTTTAGCGTCTTGATATCTGGGATAGCCGTGACCAGCGGCCCACGACCGTAGACCTCGCCAGCGACCTTCATGTAACGCGCCACGATCCAAGGCGACGATTTCATGTAACGCTTTAATAGCTCGGCTTTGCCTTCCGGCCAAATGACGTGATAGCAGAACTCACCCATCTCAGGCTCATATAGTGTGGCTTCGATAAGCTCAATTTCCTCAGTTGGCTTCTCGTCAATCATGCGCTGCATACGCTCTGGGATTTCGGCATCTTGCCAGTGCTGGCTAATGGCCTCGCCCTTCATACGCATACGCCGGTAAACATTATCCACCTTACCGTGTGCGCCCTCTTCAATGGCAACCAAATACTGCGGCACGGCAGTGAAGCGGATTGGGTTTAGCTCATCGCCGGGCTGGATCAGCATACAAGCTGTGCCGACCGCCAGATCGAGCAAGAACTCGCCCATAGCCAAATCAAAGTTAGATTGGCGCAGCACACTAAACATTGTGTCGCTGTACATATCCAGCGCCATTTGTGCTTCGATGCGCCGCTCTTCTGGAATTTCTGGCCCCGGCTCTAACCGGCACCACGGTGCATAAGGCGGGAATAGCCCTGACTGGATGCGGTTGGCAAATCGCTGTGTCGCATTGATGGCCGTGCTATCGAACACGCGAGCCATTTTGTTTTGCCCCGGAGAGCCACCGCCCTCGTAATATCCATCGTACAGATTGCGCTGCGGCAAACCGAACTCATAACAATCTTCGTAAATCTGCCGCCAATTGTCTTTGCGGCGCTGCGCAATGTCGTGACGTTTTAGGATTTCCTCAACACTACGCATTTTTCTTGTGCCTCTTCGCAAAGTTTCTGGCAGATTGCTTTGACCTAAAGCCCCAAGCAGATAGTGCCTCTTTTAACCTAGTGGGCGATCCATCTGGTTTTGTCTCAGGGCCAGCCATACCACCAAACCTGCCAGCAAAAGAAATGCGGCGCGGCCCAGTGCCAGTTTTGACTGGGCGCTTTAGATTGCCACCGTCTTTGGCTTCGTGATGCCTGCGACCGGCTTCGTTCAATCCACCGCCCGGTGCCTGATGCGCCTTCTTAGTCACGCGCTGCCCTCATATTATCGACAAGGTTAGGATATGGACGGCCAGCCTTTGCTGCGGCTCGCTGCGCTTTGCGCTTTTGTGCCGGGGTCAAACCCTTTGGCTTACCCAAACCTTTTGGGCGCTTCTTATCCCAAACCTCTTTTTTCTTTTCCATTATTTACCGTAACCCTTACCTTTTTTCTTCGGCATAACTACGCTCCTAATGTTGTTTTGGTTTCTTCTTGCTCACCCCCGCCGCCACCAAGGCGACCAGCCATCATTAACCCACGGCGACCCATTCTGCGGCCACGTCTTTTGGCAGCCGCTGCGCGTTCTGCCTTTTGTGCTGTTAATTTGCCAGCCATTTCTTCGGCACTGGTTCCAGAAGCCGTAGCGGCCATATCTTTGACAGCTTTACTAGGGGTCTTTTTATTTGGGCCAGCCCCCATTGCGCTGCCAATTTTTTTAAACATTTTTTGTGCTGAACCCATAATACTATCCTAATGTTGTTTCATCTTCGGCTGTGCCGCCGCGAATAGAAGCCATAAGCATACGGCCGCCGCCGCGCTGTCTAGCCCTGCGCCGAGCAGCCATTTGACGTGCTTGGCTTTCTTCTTGCGCCTCAAGGCGCTCTTCTTGCCGTTTTTGTGCCGCAGTCACCTCTGGAGCGACTTGCTCCGGCTTTGGCATTGCGGGCATTTTCGGTTTGAAAAGATTGCTCATTTGTAAACCTTTGCGAACATCATGTGGTCAGAATTGCCCGGCCCATATTTGCGCAGTAATCCTTCTGGCGTGAATTTTAACACCTTTGCCCACCGCATCGCAAGCTCGTTTTCTGTGTCAACAGTGATCTGTAATCGTTTTAATTGATACTCTATAGAAATCTTATCGAAATATCTAATAGCTGCCCTTGTCGCTGTAGTAGATATATTGGGAAATTCTATAGATGTTATCATCCACGCCTCTGCCACACTAGGCCACATAACATTGCAGCCCAAGCAGGCGACAATCCTGCCGCGCCACAGCGCCGTGATAGCGTCACCCTCGGCTTGAAACGCCTTTAACATTTCTTGATAGTTAGGGATATGATCAAAAGCCTTTTTGTCATGCTCCCGCAAATCAGCCGCATAGGGGTGCGTCCAGTGAAACGGCACAATCTGGATTTGGCGATTGTTGGTTATTTCGCGCTGCCACATTAAAAAATACTAAAGTCCATATTTGCTGTGGCCTGTTTAAACTGATTGCTAAACTGGCTGTTGCGCGTAATGTT
>Ga0181400_1000421_pt1 | contig 18345 bp, 17 predicted proteins | sample 23SPOviralmetaG_FD_130129 | JGI IMG/M metagenome (GOLD analysis project Ga0181400, IMG submission 130129) | Marine viral communities from the oligotrophic San Pedro Time Series (SPOT) site, San Pedro Channel, CA, USA - 23 SPOT_SRF_2011-06-22 | ecosystem: Environmental > Aquatic > Marine > Strait...
CATTTGGCCGTCACTGGAGTAGAAACAGGCTGCAATGACCGCACAATCTCCCTGAGCTCACGGAGCTCTGCAAGGATCTCATCCATTCTTCTTGAAAAGAAGGTGTGGAGATGTCTACTTAGGGATTAAAGACGAAAAAGTTCTAATGGAAAAGTATTCATGGGGAAACTTCTCGAAACACTTTAGTCATCTATCAGGTGTCATAGGTATTTACGACTTTACACTACCAGAAATAGAAAGTACAGATCCAATTGAAAAATCGTTCAGATCATACACCGATATTTTCGATAACGAAGACAAAAACATCTCGTACATGATCAAAATATCCGACACAACCGCAACCTCATCTGAATCTGAACTCATGAAGTTTATATCACCCATCACACAAAATCGAGAAAATGTTGAACGTTGTATGTTACGCATTCAAACAAATCCCTGGAGACATTCTTGTCATTTTGACACTTATGATCAGACAGTCATAATGTTAGATGGTGTTAAGAAGTGGTTGCTCTTCCGTCTCGAATATAGTGACATCGAAGAAGAAAAACAATTCATAAAAAAAGTAAATGGATTACCTTTCAAGAATCTGGAAAAACTCCTAAAGTCTATGAAAGTTGCCTACATCATAAAAACATCTAAACCTGGGGACGAATTTTTTATACCAGTGGGAATGTACCATGCAGTCGAAAATGAAAATAAGGGGATGGGTACGATTTTTGTAAATGTAGTGTACAATGGATTCAGTGAAATACTTGATAGAAGGTTTACACAACTCTGGCCATCTATGGCTCAAAAGTGTGAAAACCTTGTGTTTTATTAAAATGCTCATACTTGCTCACTAACAAATACTTTGTAAATGTCATTGGCTCAATCACATTATCATCAGGATCATTCAACATATAGTCAATGTCCACCCACGTCATGCGAAGTACTACATCAAGTAACTCACATGAAATGTCTGGATGTTTCAGTATCGTGTACTCATAACGATTCTGAACAACTTCTATACACTTGAGAAGAATGTCGTCATACTCCTCAATCAACTCGTCAAACATTTGTATCAAGAGATTTTTGTAAGTCTCTTCTTGCTTCTCACGATACCACTCTTTCTTCAACTTTGTGATTCCTTTGAAACACATAGAAGCCCTACACATTGGACACGAAGATTTACCCTTCATGTACCACGATTTTGTGCACCCCTCACAAAATCCATGTCCACAAGTGAAACGACACCGCGCTTCACTTTCGTAGCACACTGGACACTCCATGGACCCTGCAAGTGAGCTTTTCATTCTCAATACGAAGGAGTTCGTTCTCCGTATTGAGGGTGATATTCTAATATTTTGTTGTTATCTAAGATTACTTAGGTTTACCAACGTTTATAACGAAATTGAGTTGCCATATTCCATCTGGGGCGATCACACTTCACGTTCTGCTTTGTATATCTACACCATTTATTATTCCTGCCACCTCTCAGGTAAAACTTGTTTCCACTACGATGTTTTACAAGGAACTTTTCCCATTTACCAATACCCCCCCTATTGCACCTGATCCTGTTACCTTCATCCGCACACCATTTATTATTCCTGCCACCCTTTATCGCAACCTTACCACCACCAATATCCTTGATATTGAATCTCTCCCAATTACCAATACTCCTCCTATTGCACTTCCACTTACTCCCCTCATCGGCGCAGTATTTGTTACCCCCCCTGCGTAAATAGAATGCCTTTCTACCTGATAACTCATCCTTTCGTCTATACTTCGCCCTCTTCGCCCTCTTCGCCTTAGCCTTTGCAGCCGCCCTTTTCGCCGCATCCGCTGCAGCCCTAGCCTTTTCAGCCGCCCTTGCCGCCGCCGCCGCCGCCGCCTTAGCCTTTGCAGCCGCAGCCGCGTCACCCTTCGCCTTCGCGATAGCAGCATTCGCTTGCGCTATCTGCTGTCGATGCTTAGCACCCGCCAATTCGAGTTGTTTCCGCATACTCTGTGCCTTTGCCGCCTCAGCCACCGCACCCCTCGTAGCCGCCGCCGCCCTTGCGTTCGCCTGGGCAACCTTCGCTGCAGCATCCCTAGCCAGCTTCGCTTTTTCATCCGCCAACTTCTTGTCGATCGCCTTACCAGAAGCCTCAGCCGCCGCTTTCGCAGCGCTAGCTTCGCGCAAACGTGTCAGTGCAGTATTCCTTTCATTGGCCGCCTTCGCCTTTAATTCGTTCGCATTCCTGACAGTCTTAGCGGCCGCCTTGAGATCTGCATTGACCTTAGCTTCAAGTGCCTTGAGTTGCGCTTCTTTACCTTTAGCCTTAGCTTCTAAAGCCGCTTCTTTCCCAGCGAGTTCAGCTCTCAGTTGTGCGGAACGAGTCTTTTCAGCCGCCTCCGCCTGGATTTTTTGCTTCTCAAAGTCACTTTTGGCCGCTGCCATCTTAGCAGCAGTGTCAGCCTGGATTTTTTCGAGATCAGCCTTAGCTTTCGAAGCCGCGCTCTGTGTCTGGAAGTAGAAAGTTCCCGCCATCACAGAGATAACACATAGGAAAAAGATCACAATATATAAAGTTGTGTTTCCACCCTTTTTAGCTGGAGCAGCAGCCATAGGTGGTGGCGCCATCGGATTAAAGTCCATCTTTATATATTGTAAGATTTTTATATCAACAAGCCACAAGTATTACATTTCATCATCAGAGTCTTCACCCATGGGGGCGGGCTCCATTTCCTCGTCACCCTCCATCTCCTCGTCCATCTCACCTGCATCGGCGTCACCCTCGAGTTCGGCCAGGAGATCCGCAAGCTCAGCTTCGGTCTTGTCAGCATCACCACCCTCATAACCCTCAGTCTTCAGACGACCCATCAGCTGGAGAATAATGACAGCGATAAGAGCACCGATCGCAACGTACATAGCAATCTTAGATGTATCGTTCTTCATTGTTTTACTGTTACTAAATATTTTTTTCCTGAATATATATTAAATGACTAGACCTATACAAACCGTCGCCTTGGAATCACTGATTATCGGGATTATGAATGCTGTGCTCATCCTGGGTGTGAGTAAACTCAACCTCAAGATTGATACCCCAGTGCTCCACCTCATCGCCGGTGCTCTCATCCACATCATCTTCGAATACACAGGTGGGAACAAGTGGTGGTGTACCCAAACTTACAAGTTGTAATGCACCCTCAAGTAACTCTGTCGCTCCCTGATGTCATCAATCTCAATCTCCAAGTTCCTCTTCAACTCCATCGCTTCGTTTCTCCTAACATCGATGCGATGGTTTTCGAACATCTTATACTCTTCATAAATCTTCTTCTCAAACTTCTTACTCGTGAGTTCTTTTCGGTCAGCTCTCGACAGATATTCCCAGTTTGTGAGTCGCACAAAGTTTTCGAATGTAGCATCTCCTGAATCAACCTCCTCAAAAATGTCAATGTCAAAGATTGGTGTATGAGAAGTAAAGTGTTTCATCGCAGCTTCTCTAACCTTCTTGGTTATGCGCTGGATTGTCTTCAAAGATGTCAGTGACTTGTTCACAACTTTCATGTCAGCCAAGAGCCTTCGAAGACACTCCTCATTCTGCGCCCATTCATCGTACCATTCGGGGCGCCAGGGTTCATCTTCCTCATCACTCTCCGTGTCACTTTCACTTTCACTGTCATTCACGATTCGATGAACATCCAATGCACCTGGAAGAACCGCCTGGAAAGGTACACGACGATTATCCCTTACCGGTGGATCATCATTCTTGGGTATGTTGTCATGAACCTGTTTGAGGTTGTCACACATTTCCAAGTAGGTGCCCTCAGGGATCATCTTGGAAATGTCGTCCAGACATTGCATGAGATTACGGAGATTATCCATTTTTACATAATTTTTACAACTTCCACGTTTTACTTAGGTTTGATAAAATCCGCCAACAGGTACATAGCTGGGGGTACAGATACAGATCCCACTGTGGTAGCGAATGCGGTACTGGCATCCTCAGGTGTTTTGATTTCACCATTGATAACCTTCGAAATAGAAGTCTCCATCAACTTATCGACTGTCGTGTCGATGGGTTTAATGATAAGGGGGATCGCTGCTAGACCAACAAGCGTCGGTAAAAACTGATGGTCACTACCTGCCATGTGAGCTGCCATGTTTACAATCACCCGGATGATCGAACCCGGCCAGAAGACAGAAGCAAGCATCTGCCAAGTTAAGGTTTCCGTTGAGATCCGGAGGGTGTCGGTGACTTTGTCCTCCTCTTCGGCAGCATCAAACGCCTTCTGCCCCTTGTCGATCGTGTCGAACATGACATAGGATGCAGCGACACAGTAGGACGCGGGAAGACCCCACTCGGGGAGATACGATGTAAAAGCTTCACCAAGCTCATTCGCGTACCCCATGTACCGTAAGGAAGTTTCACGGTAAGGGTCGACATTTTTATATGCTGTAGCGTATATTTTAAAACGCTTTGTGTGTTTTGGTGTCGGTGTTAATATCGGTTTACAGGTAGCTAGAGCTAACATTATCTTTTTAGATCTCCAAATCTTTATACACCATCTAACCTGTCATCAGAATCTTCAAGCCATTCAAGTCTTTTTTCTATAGATGTACGATACCTGAATCTAAAGTCATTCTCAATATCCACATACGACCTACACATTCTTAAAAGTTCTACCTTTGTAACTGGGAGATCTATATCATCTTCATCGAAACCGTGGATATGACGATAATGCATCAAAACCCTCTGTCGTATTTTCTTGGTAATTCGTTTTATGGGTTGTGCATCTGTCATTTCCTTTTGAAGATAGGAAATTTGTCCCTGAATGAAATCACTATCAACATTTAGGGCTTTATCGAAGTAATAGTCATAAAAATATCGATATGTCTCCTCGGTTGAACCAATGGGAGGGATTCGAAAGTCGTCATAATCGAAGAAGTACACTGGGTCTGCCCTCTTATTGTACGCACTCTTCAGATGTTTACATAATTGAAGGTAGTCCCCTTCAGGCAAATCAGTTGAATGCTTGTCAATTATTTGCATTGCTTGAAGCAAATCATCCATCCTTAAAGATATATATCATGAAATGTTTAAATATGTTAAAAAAATTAACGTAGTTGTTAACAAGGATGGCTGGTCGTCTAAATTTAAGTGTAGCTGGTATAGAAGATGCTCATTTAACTGGTCAGCCCGGGATGTCGTATTTTCTGACCAGATTCAAACGTCATGCAAGTTTTGCATTTGAAATCAACGAAAATCAATTCGACGGTGTCAATAATTATGGTAACTTGATCACATCTATAATACCCAGTTTTCATGGAGACCTCATAAAAAATCTTACATTCAAACTCGCTAGAAAACCTCTAGCACCGAATGGTACATCCTGGTCACCCTCATTTATGACACGTCTAGTAGAATTCGCAGAACTTTATATAGGTGGTCAACTGATAGAGAAGATTACAGGTGAATACATTTACTTATATCAGCAGTTACGAAATAACGATTATGATACGAGACAGACCTTGTACTTTTTAACAGGGCACGGTGATTTATTGGATTACTATGAAGATGAATACATTTACTTCCTTGATTTACCCTTCCACTTTTACAGGAACCCTAAACTCTCAATTCCTATTTGTGCACTGTCAAAACAGAATGTAGAAGTCAGGATAAAGTTACGTAATTTTAATGAAGTTATTCTGGACCCCAATTCATACGGAGGTGAAATAAGTAGGTTATCCCTCAACGTAGAATACGTTTATCTTAATCCCGAAGAGAGAGCATATTTGATGTCAACAGAAATCAATCATCCAATCACACAGGTACAATTAACACAATTTAAAATGAAAACAGGTGAGTTAAAGAAAGATGTACTTCTCAACTTCGAACATCCCGTAAAGGAAATGTATTTCGTATCACAATCAAATGTGTCATCAGAGAGTAACTTTACGAATCAGTACAACAAAATCAAACGTTTAGAGTTAAAAGTGAACAATGAAACGTTATTCAGTAAAGAAGGTAAAGAAGTGGGTTATGACCATACATTGGAGAGGTACATAAACTCACCAATAGCTAGTGAGTTTGGCGGCCCAATCGAAATAGATGAACGAAAATTTGGTCCAAGCACATTTGGTCTTCATTCATTTGCGTTACACCCTACTGAGAGTGGGTCATCCGGTTATATCAACATGTCGAGAATAATACATAAGTTATTAAGTCTAGAAATTGAACCTCTCTCAAATATCAACACGAATACACTCATTACACAAATTGTCACAGAAGATTCTTCTACACCGTATACATTAACAACCGAAAATCAAGTTCCATTCACTGACACCGAAACGATAACGACAGAAGCAATTATAACTACACCTGTTACGGTTACAAAGAATGTCACTACCAAGAAAGAGAGAGTAGATACGACGATTATCACCACCCCAATCACACGACGAATTATCGGTTTAGCATCAAATGTCGTTATTGGTACTGCCACGACTTCACCGGGTTCACCAGTCATTCGTACAAAAAATGAACCAGTCATTACCACATTTGTCTCAGAAATTGATGGTTCACCCACTACTACTTCTTCGAGTCAAAGTACTACCATCACAAAACGCGGTAGTGGTGTGTCAACACCAACATTTGCATTCGGAGAGAGAAACGATAACTCGACATCGTCGGTGTCCTTTTCGAATACGTTCATACGTACCGGTACAGTACCATTTACGCCAACTTCTACAGAATCTGTGTTCACGGATGTACCAGACGCACCCTCAACAACTACAACCCCGACAAGAGTTTTAGGTGACCCAAATGAATTATTACCAAGTTCAGTCACTTTACCCGAAGGTGAAAATCCTTTGGGTACAACCAATGGAACTCTTACGAATGTCGAAGATACTGAAAATGTGTCTGAGAGCTCTGGTCTAACAACCAGTGGTTCCGTCAAAACATTTACAATAGGAAATCCAAGTACAGGTGACACGTTTTCCACTGTCATCGGTGTTACGATAACCACATCTGGTGGCGTCACCCTGAGTAGCACTGGTGGTAGTGGATCTTTCCCTCCTGGTTTTTCCTTACCGGGTTTATGGTATAAAGTGTATGCACCCATTATCACAAAAATAGACGACGTATCCAACTATTCATTTGATTTAGAAACAGAAAATCAAAAATATGGTAATATTTGTCACATTAGTAAAGATGGTTCACGTATTATCACGACACATGGAAGTAAGGCGCAAGTACCAATACATATCTATAGATATATTTCAGAAGTTACAGTAGATAATACAATACTGACAAATATTTTTGGTAAAGAATATTTGAAGAGTTACAATAATTCTACGACAAGTGATGACGTAAGGTATCTCGACTTTTCATTTAATCAAAATACAACCAATTTAGATGGTTCGGTGTGTGCCGCTTCTTATTATATGTTGAATGGTACATATATTAATGTTAAAGATCTATCAGGGTTAGGAGTCACAGGGACGGGGGTGGCGGGTTCAAATGTGAACATAGGTTACGATGTACAAGGAATCGTCCCTAAATTGACGGCGTTTCCGAGCTATGACGGTAATGAAAATGTTGGATCGATTAGTCGCTTTGGGACGCTTAGTGTGGATAACGATAGTGTATTATCATCATCACTTGATACTAGAGCTCCTTCGTATCCGTCTTCGTATAACAGTCCTGATGATTTCTATAATGGTTGGTCATGGTCTGCTTTTGTACTTGAAGACTATAGAAGGGCGAATGGAAGTGATTTTTCTATAAGTGGCCTTGGGCGAAGAAGCAATTTGCGATTAGCTGATCCCACTTTCTTCCATGGATGGAAATGGTACAGTAGACATGATGATAAATTATGGCAGTACGATGGAGCTGGTACATGGACAGAGCTGTCAATTCCCAATAATTACGATGAGACAACCGGACTTTACACACCAACTCCATTCAATCCAATTTCTGGACCAAACGAAACTCATATCAATGTGATGAGATATACGGAATCGTTTGAAGCTGATTCGATAGGTAACGGATATTGGAGTACTATTGAACAACTATATCAACCACCAAACACCCCCAATATGCACTTCGGTCACAGTATGAGTATGGATTCTTTGGGAAATAGGTTGGCTGTAAGTGGGGTCGTGTTCCCTGAAATACAGACAACAAATGCCAACATCGTAGTCATTTACGATTACATAAATAGTTCGTGGACTTCGACTACAATCCAGTTACGCACTCAGTCGGGTAAGTATGGTGTACAGGTCGCATTGACAGGTGATGGTAACACGTTATGTGTGAGTATGCATGGTAATGATACTGGGACGATAAACTGTGATGGTAGATTATTCTTGTACACATATGCCAATAATGTGTGGTCCTTATCCGAAGAATTAGACCTACCAGCACCCGATCCACCGACCCCTTCTGGAAGTATGTTTGGTAGATCAATAGCAATAAGTGATGACGCAGAAAAAATTATCGTAGGCGCACCAAATTGGGATGGTGGTCGTGCATTTTTATACTGTTTAACTGATGGCCAAATACACGAAATTGAACCAAATGGGGCCACTTCTAATTTTGGACATAGGGTAGATATAAGTTCCGACGGTGAAAAGATTATAATAGGGTCGAGATCTGGTCCTGTCGAAATATGGTCACATGAAGATTGTACAACCGAACCAACTTTCGAAAGTTCTGAAAATCTCAACGGGAATAATAAAGTTACAGACGTCTCTATAAATCAAGACGGTTCCAAGTTTGTCTACAGTTCACAAGATAGTGAAAGAATTTACGTACAGGATGTCCGAGTAGCTAGTACAGAAATTTCTTCTTCAAATGGAGACTTTTTTACAGAGGAAACTGTTGAAGTTACTACCTCCTCTAATGGTAATACGAGAACTGAGACAAGAATAGTTAAGACATTACCACCTTATAATGTACCCATTGAGGAAGTTTCAATCGACGAAATTGAGACAGTAGAGACCATCACACCCTTTGATAGTGTCCAGGAAGTTCAGGAGCAAAAAGAGCGTGTTGAAACCGTTGTAACGACACGTGACATCATCACAACTGGGGTCGAAAATTCTACGACCACCGAAGTGGGTATTCGTAATGTGACTGACATTACAGCGACGAAATCCTTGACGACAACACCTATAATTGTCGACCAAGAACATGATACTCGGGTATATGCCGTGAATCACAATATCCTCTCTGTCCGCGATGGTTTAGCTGGTTTAAGATTTTAAGTATGTATAATAGTAATGGCAGGTAGCGTCCAACTTCAGTCGAATGGGTCAACCTCTAAAGTCAACCCCGAATTTTCGTATTTCAGTGGAGTGTTTAAAAAGTCTACACAATTTTCTATGTTTTCTCGAAAATTAGATGCTGAAACGAAACCAGACTTCGGTAAAACTGTTAGATTTACAATCCCTCAAAATTGTGGTACATTTTTAACGAAACTTTCGCTAAATATAAAACTCCCGGGAATAACTACACCTGATGTATGTTACATAGAGTCGGTAGGTCACGGCATCATAGAACATGCTAGACTTTATATAGGTGACCAATTGATACAACACATACCGTCAGATTACCTTCAAATCTATTCAGAGCATAATGTATCACTCACACATCAATATACCCTCGAAGAACGTGTAGGTAAGTACCCCATTAGAGTAGCGACTATACCAGTGTCAGATAGTCGTATAATCGCACATAATAATCTGGGTAAAGATGATACGGATGTAGAGATGATTGTCGAACTTCCATTCTATTTTTACAAACACCCAAGTTTAGCTCTACCCATATTCTCGATAGACAAACAGGTGTTTGAAGTTGAGGTGAAGCTACGAGATTATAAACACCTTCTCACTGATGTGAATGGAACCTACCCAGTAAATAATGTAAACTTGAAACCATTATTAGACATGAATCTTTCAACTGAATTGGTACTCACCGAACCTATACCAAATAAAAATCTAAAATATGTGATAACACAAATTCAAGAAAATGGGTTAGATTTTGATACAAATGAAGATCATAAAAAGTTCAGATTGGATTTTACACACCCGATCAAAGAACTACTCTTTGTTATACAAAGAGAAGGAGTTTCACCATTTGACTACGATAATTCGTTAAAATTTGTGGATGACGTGTACATAGTTTACGAGAACCTCAAAAGACTGAAATTGCAACTTGATGACCAGGTCATAATCTCAAATAAAATAGGTTCTGTACAATTTCTCAAGGCTGTACAAGCTCGTATCCATCATTCTAGAACACAACTTATTAGGCGTTTCTATTCATATAGTTTCGCTTTAAAACCCGAAGAATGGTTTCCAACTGGGCAGATAAACTTTGGTCATATAAAAAATCAAAATTTAGATGTTGAGTTACATAGATGTGACCCACCTACACCAAGAAAATTAAAGGTGTATGCATTAAGTTACAATGTGCTAAATGTGTGTAATGGTGTAGCTAAATTGTTATATTAAAAAAAGTAGTCATATACAAGTATGGACCAGGCTGCTAAAATCTTGAATAAAGCCATCGGAAAGCAAGATGCGTACTTACTTTCCGATAGCGTCCAAGATTCCCCCTTTATACCGTCAAGTGAGATGCATTCCGAATTTATCAAATATCATCGAAGTCAGAACATTGTAAAACCCCCTAACGCGGTGGGGTGGCCATTTGGTAAGAAGGTCAATGTTGAATTTAAACCCAGAAATATGGGTGATTTATTAAGCAACATGTGGTTGAGTATAACTTTACCTAAACTGGAGACAGATTATAGAAATGATGTCACGGTTACAACTGTGACAGAAAAAGACGTATATGAAGTAACGACTGACATTGTTACAGATATTACTAGGACTGAAACTGTTTTAACTTCGAACGTTGTTCCACCATTCGGAACTTACCCTGGGGTTGTGTATTCTAAAATCATCAATGATACCGGTACAATTTCAGTAGCACGAGATCCAGTTATTGTATCAGACACTTATATTAGAACGGAAACTACGAGTTCAGTAGAAAACTTCTCCACATTTAACCAAAGTCAGACATATGAAAACTCTACAGGAACTACATCTACAAGTGACACAGAAACAACTACGACAACTGTAACTAACCCATTTCAGACAACTACAACTGAAGCGACAACTTCTGAAGCGATAGAATCGAATAGTACCCTACCATCAAGTATTACAATAGAAACATTAAATCAACCACCTTCGGGAATATTTTTTGATGATGCATTAGATTTAGAACCATATTCATCTATAAACAATGTATTTGGACAGAATATGGTAGTTTCACCAACGGGTTATAGATATTTTATACCAAACTACACCGATCGTGTATGTAATGTATACGGTGTAAATGATACTCAAACAGGGGTAGCGAAAGAGGTCGTTTTAAAAATATACAAGGAAAATGGTCTTTCCAATGGTGAAAAATTTAGATTGGCAACCAATGGTTTTGGAGATGTACTTTTGGTGTCTAGAAGATACAAAATTGGAGTTAATTATATCCAAGTTGGAACTAACTGGGAACCGAGAATAGTCTCCCCACCGAAAACCAATGAAATATTAGTAAACAGTTTCGATTTTTTCACACGCGAATGGACAGATGAACCTATATCATTACAACCAGATGCTACAACTGAACCATATTTAGATTTGGGGTATGGTGTCGCGATAAGCTCGGATGGTTTGACTGTGGCATTAGGAACAATATTTTGTGGTGGATATGATTCAAATAATAATTACACACCCTTTATGTCACATAGCACAAATGGAAATAATGTAGTGATTTTCAAATATTCCGGTGGTGTATGGACACAACACTCAACTATACAAATACTAGGTTCAGGTACTAGTACAGGTTTATATTATTTTAAACCAACTTTAAATAAGGATGCGACCAGACTTGCTGTATCATATTATAAGATAGTACCCACGAATACATCAACTTCACCTACACAGTTTACATATAATTCACCAACCGTTACCGATACGTATTTAAAAGTATACGATTATGATAGTGGTACAGATTCTTGGGTTGAAGATACGACTATAAACTCTGTAATACCCACATCCACGAGAAGAAGTAATGGAGACTTTTTCGGTATGTTTATTTCTATGGATTCAACCGGTAATAGTATAGCAGTTGGGGCTCCTTATTATAGTTTTAGTACCACAAATTCCTTACATCCCTATAATACATTGGTGTATACAAATTATGGATGGATACATTATTTTAGAAAAGGTACTATAAATACAAATACCCACTTATTTGAAAGTGGTTCATGGACTTATGAACCGCTCGTTAACTTATATTATGATTATGATAATGGTGCTTTTTTTGATGGTGCAAATAGTTCCAAATATCTAGGAGCGAATATCGTAATATGTGGACGGGGTCTATATAGTTTATCTTCATCTAATAACGACAGCACTATGCTCATTGATTTTAACATCGATGAAGCTGAATGGGAACTTGCCGTAGTTAATCCAACATACTTATCAGATACAACCAGTGTCATATATAGCTATAAAGATCAGAGTTCCGCGACTGATATATTTGTGGGTGATAATAGTATCGTATATGTATCTAAATATATATTTAATCCTGTAAGTCAGACTTACCAATCTAGAAAATTCGAAATTGACAATACCATCTCATTTGGTGATACCATATCCACAAGAGAAGAAACTTTCGATATTGTCGGCAACCAAACTTCAACGGAATCAATAGTTAATGAACGTTATGAAACTACTGTGAATATAACTCATGAAATTAATAATGTAGCCTTAACAACAAATTATGCGGATCAGATTGGAAGGCATATATTTAAAAGTATTACGATGTATGTAGACGAAATAGAAGTGGAAAAGATATATGACGACTGGACCATAATTCACGATGAACAGTATCTAGAGTTTTCTGAAAAGATTACAAATGCGTATTTAGTAAACAGAAATTTGGGTTTTGATAATGCAACTCTATCACAATTTAGTGAATTAGCTAATTACGAGACGGAATTAATGATACCAATACCATTCTTTTTTTCTAGGAAATACATGGGAGATGAATATAAACTCAATGAACCCAAGAAACCATTTTTTCCATTAGCTTCTATTTACAAACAGAACATAACATTCGAAATTGAGTTTCATAAACAATCATTTTTCACGGATACATTACAGACTATTAAATTAGATAGTTTTGATATAATCACCGAAGAGATTACAGTGTCTGATTCTGAAAGATTATTTATGATGAAAGAATCAAATGAAATTGTTACAGAATTCGTTAAAAGACATCCATCAACAACAAGCACAATCGGTGATATATTTGTGACAAACAACTTATCTCCAATCATACCTGTAAAAACATTTCACTGGTTTTTTAGAAGGGAAGAGTTTGAAAATGATGAGGTATCTCGACAACCATCGGTGACAAACCAAGAAGAATATTACTATCAAAATCGCTTCAATTTTTCGACATCCCCAACATATTCAGTAACAACTTCATTCTTTGGTCCCGTCATGAAAAAAGGATTCCTATATCTACTTGGTATTAGAGTTCCGAATATAACAGACGCAACATCTAATTATTATAAATACAAAATTCCATCGGATGTTAGATTGTCTATACCAAGTCGTAATATTTACACGTATAGTTTTGCCATACGTCCAATGAATACACAACCATCGGGTGTTTTGGATTTCGCTACGATACAGGGTGATAAAACTCGCATAGAAATGGAAATTGTCGACGCCTCGAATACATATTCGATGCATATGTATTACACAGGATATCAAACCATGCGATTTCAAGACGGATTTATGTCTTTTGTATAATTATGTACGACAAGTCTGAATGTCAAACTGGTGTAGTACATATAGGTTATGGTGCATTTCACAGGGCGCATCAGGCTATGTACATAGATGAATATATGGAAAAGACTGGTGATCTGCGGTGGGGTATCGTTGCTGTCAACCTCAGGAATGAAGGGTTCCGTGAGATTGATAACTATGTCGTGAAGACACCCTCAGAGTACAAGGTTGTCAGGTCACATCTCGACTACATTGATTGGACGAAGAACAGAACTATCGCTAAGCACATGCTCACTCTACCCAGTGTTCACCTCATCACAGTCACTGTCACAGAGAGTGGGTACGCACCTGGTTCGCCCCTCTTTGAGTACCTGGCATGTGGTCTCAGGAACCGTAAGACACCTGTGACCATCTTGTGTTGTGACAATATTCGCCAGAATGGTATAGCCCTCGAAACTCAGTTTCTCGCGTACCTCTATCATACAAATCAACACGAACTCGCCACTTGGATTCGTGAAAATGTCAAGTTTCCCTCGTGTATGGTCGATCGAATCACACCAAGGACGACAGATACTCTTCGTATAGATATTGAAAAAAGATTTCCCGGTTATGGTTACAATGCCATCCAGACAGAGGAGTACAGGCAATGGATCATCGAAGATAAGTTTGCCTCCGACTTTCCAGACTTGACACAAGTTGGGGTTGTTATCACGAAAGATATAGAACCCTACGAAGAAACTAAGATTCGTATCCTCAATGGTGGACACACATCCCTTGCCTACCTTGGAGCTCTCTCAGGGTATAGAACATTTGATGAAGTCATGAATGACCCAATACATCGTCATCATTTTAAACAGCTCCAATATGAAGAGATTGTACCATCTGTCGAAGGTGAACTTCCCTTTGATATTTATGAGTACGTCGACAAAGTCGAGGAGCGCTTCTCAAACGCAACCAATGTCGACGAACTTGATAGAATTTGTATGGATGGCTTCACAAAGTTTCACACTTTTGTGGTACCGTCTCTTCGGAAGTGTCTCGAACAGGGAAAGAAACCCATAAATATCTATAAGGGTATTGCGGCGTGGTACATATATTCGAGGCGATTCGCGAGAGGATGTAAAAAAATACAGTACAATGAACCCAATTGGACACTCCTTGAACCCCTATTGAGAGATGGAGCCGTTGATGCATTTGTTTCTAATGAAAGATTGTGGGGTGACATCCCAAAACAGTTTATTTCATTTACACGAGACCTAAAAACTATCCTACTCTCTCAAACGTATGAACATGAGATAGACTTACTTGGTAATGATTAACAAAAGTGTGCACGCAATTTATCAACATGTTCAATCATAGTCTCCTCCTCATGTTCATCTTCATCATCTTCACATGCCTGACAAGGTGCGTCAAACATGTGACAGGTGTGTTCACCATTTTCAACCATCTCACGAACATCGGGGTCATGCATGATATCGTCGTCGTCATCGTCAAGTGGGTCCAGTACAACCTCTTTGTGTGTTACCTTTTTGGCTTCGAGCTCTTTGATACGCTCTCGAAGTCTTCTGATCTCATTGTCAAAATCCTCTTCAGTCCAGTCATCAAACTCATTCGACATCTCAACGAAAATACCAGTGGGGAGTGGGTGTTCCATGTTTTCTTGAAAAATATAAATTCTAGGCTTCACTTAGGTATGGAACACGTGCGAAAGATCATGGAAATCATGGATGATGAGATGTTCCCAACAAAGAGGGAGTGGGTGTACGTAAAAATATGCAACGAACTCAAACAGATACATTTACAATTACAAGAGCTTATGAGACTAAAAGTAATACATGCACCGGGTAGACTAGATCCATCTGCACAAGTGGATACACGATCTTCGGCTAGAATAGATCCATCAGCACCACCTTATATAAACGTCACGTCTCAGGAGGAGAGTTGACTTCTCGGTCGGTCCATTCCTCATGTAATTCCTGTAGAAACTGATTCAATCCCGGATACATAACCTCTTCATCGAGTTCTCTCCACCGTTGATAAAGTTGTTCTCGATCTCGTTGGGCAGCGGTTTCGGGATCAGATGGTAATGTGTCATCGATCGTAGGTGTGTACATGAGTGGCTGATTTTGGTTAATAAGAAATGAAGGTGGTTTCACTTGTTCTCGCAATGTGTGAATAGTGTCACACAACTCAAGGTAATCTCCCTCCGGGATCCTGTCAGAGTTCTTGTCAATAAGCTCCATTATTTTATGGAAGAGATCCATTGTTTCATGATCATCCCATCATCATCGCCACATTACTTAGGTTTCGGAAAGACTGAGAACTTCTTTTTATATTTTTTTCAATTTCTTCAAACTCTCGAAACAAACCCCGAATATCATCACCACGATATTTAGCCTGTCTCACTTTTACAACAAAATGAGCCATTTTATCAAAAACCTGTAGATCATCAGTTCTTTCTACGAAGGATAGTAACCTTTTACACTTCGTAAGGAGAATTTCTAAATCTCGTTGTCTTTCTTGTTGATAGTTTCTCTCCATTTCCATCTCAATGTATCGCTTCTCACCACATTCATTCACAGCCTCTATTAACCTAGAAGTAACTCCCTGTTCAGGTTTCGGGGCAAAGAAGCCGAAGATAGTCTGGAATAGGTTGGACATTTCCTAGGGGTAGGTGGAGGTTCAATTGGCTGTGTACAGTGAAGTACTTCTTCCCAAATGAGACGTTGAACGTCGGCACACAAAGGTTCCGTCGCTTGCAGAAACGCGATACGGTATTCGTCCGTAACAAGTGGGAAGTGATATTCTTTCATTCTTGCTTTTCTTCGGTGTCAATGTCTTCACTTAGGTTTCTTTCGAGCCTTAACTGTTCAAGCTGAACATCTAGGATGACACGGGTCGGAGCATCCCATAGAGCCATCTTCATCCACTTATATGTTGATTCCATGTAGTAAGGACCCATACCAATCGCGGTGTTAAATATGGCTGTGAGAAGCATCTTTACATATCTATGGCTTCTTCTTTTTATATGAGTTCATCAGCTTGCAGAAGTCGTAAACAGCGTATATAAAAAAACTTCCCGTAAGGACAATCGTGTTCCTCGCGATTGTGGGTACCATATTATAATATTTGTAAACATTAGAAATGTCTTTAGATGACATACCTAAAAAGGTTCAATATATCATCGTTGACTCTAGGTTCGTGAATGGTACAAACAATTCATTCTCTCTTGACCTCACTCTAAAGTCGAATACACATGTCGAGGATATGGGTCGAGTCCTGGGTGTAAAGATGGCTGACTTTTATATCACACAAGTAGGTGGAGCCAGTCCAGATGCTAACGCCAGTAACATAGCCAAGTATGTTGACATTGTATGCCCTGACATCCCGAAGGTTGCCCAGATTCTTGATGAACGCCATGGACAGGTGTTTGCGAGAGTACCTCTCGAGAGGCACTTCGCGAAAGATTCTACGACAGTTCTTCGTGATAAACAGTGGAAAAGTTTCAATCGTCACCAAAACTATTTCAATCCCATCTCTGTAAAAAAGTTGGATTTCAAAATTTATGAACAACAGGATGATGGTGACTATGTGTCTCTTCATCCAGACTCACAGTGGTATATGGTACTCGAAATTACCACCCAAAATGTAAAAGAAAAACCTAAAGATCGTGAACTTCAAATTCTCATGGCACTCGAGAAACTTCTAAAAAAGATTGACACCCTCAACCATAACGTTCAAAAGTTGCCAGATAAACCTCCAGAGGAAAACCCTAAAAAATTCTCATTTGGTCTTTTGGTCGCCATTTTGGCTTCCCTTCTAGGTGGCTTCATATGGTGGGTGAATAAAAGTTCTGCGTAAAAAGTATGGGAGGTAGGAAAAAACAACGCATCTCATCCTCATGTGATACCGATATTTTCGAAGAAGAAATGGAACTTGAGGAGGTGCTTCCAACTGTAGTTCCAAAGAGTGACAATCAGAGAAATTACAATCGAGTCCTCTACAGTATCAATAAAGCCATGATATTCGCAGTGGGACCAGCGGGGACGGGGAAAACGATGTTAGCATGTTGCGCCGCCATACAAGGGTACAATGACCGAACATACAAGCGGATTGTATTGACTCGCCCAGTCGTCTCCGTGGAGGAAGACATCGGATTTCTACCAGGTACCATGGAAGAGAAGATGGATCCATGGACGAGACCCATCATGGACATCTTTGCCGAATATTACACACAGAATGACATCCAATACATGATCAAAGAGAAAATCATAGAAATTTGCCCCCTCGCATACATGCGTGGAAGAACCTTCAAGGATGCATTCATCATCGCAGATGAAATGCAAAACTCCACCCCCAATCAGATGAAGATGCTTTTGACGAGAGTTGGTCAGGGTACGAAAATGGTCGTCACGGGTGACCTCAAACAACATGACAGAAAGTACGAAGAAAATGGTCTCAAGGATATATGCGAACGTATCTCGGGTAAAAACCATAAACGTATCGAATATATCCAG